>Ga0116228_10000527_pt1 | contig 29318 bp, 21 predicted proteins | sample S1TSphfallax_2_FD_89694 | JGI IMG/M metagenome (GOLD analysis project Ga0116228, IMG submission 89694) | Host-associated microbial communities from peat moss isolated from Minnesota, USA - S1T2_Fc - Sphagnum fallax MG | ecosystem: Host-associated > Plants > Peat moss > Unclassified | place... | reverse complement strand
TGCTTCCCTCCATCCTTCATCAATGAGGCGTCGCATGCCTTCATTAATCTCGCCGCCAAACGCCCATGCATCCCATGCAAATCAAATCATCCTTCACACCAAAGAGACTGAGATCTGCCGTTATTGATCATCAGAGGCGGCCAAACAGTCCTTACATTCACACAAGTCGCCTAGTCAGGGAGTTTTCTTTGCACGGTCACCCATCGTCCGGCTACAAAATAATAATGTGAATAATAATAAAATAACTAGTATAGGTTGGTTATAAAATACATTAATAATAAAATTATTATATAAAATTACTCATTATTCATTATTTATTCATTATAATAATTACTTTAATAATGAACATTTATATCATTTATTTTAACATTTATGATTAATATTTAATAATATTAATTAGATTATAAATCATTTAAAAATGGAATACTCTTTTTTATTTATTTAATAATATCTTAATTAATTAATTAATCATATAAGTATGCAACTAAAAAAATATTGATGAATTATTAATATATGTAGTTACTTTTTTTTTTGGTTAATTATTTAAATAGGTACTTAATTAATTAATTAATATTTTTTCATTAATTAATTAGTTAGGTAGTTAATTAGTCAAATAAGGATAAAAGATATGGAATAAGCTCTCTAATTGGAAGTTGTTTACATCTAAACTATTTAATCACAACATAGTTTGCAATTAAGGTCTAATTCCAAAATTTATCTCATAATGTTTATTTTCCATTTTCATCTTGAAAAATGTATAACAAAGGTCTTTTGTTTTACATTGTTGTATTTAAAAATATGGGCCATATGTGTTGAATCAATTATAAAAGCTTAACCAAAATAAAAATAAAAATTATGTACCCACCCCTTAGCTACCCTACCTCCCTAATCAACTTACCAACCTAGTTACTTACCTATCAACCTACCTAAGTAGATATCTAGTTTAAGTAGGTAAGTAGGTAAATCCTTCCTACCTACTTACCCAGTTCGACCTACCTACTTAAATTAATTTTGGAAAAATTTAATTAATATACCATGTGCCACATTTTGATTGTGCCATGTGGTATTCCTTTTATGTTACCATTGAAAGTGCAATCCATAAACTAAATAATTGGATAAGGTTTTGGCATTTCCATGTCAGACAATGTGTCACAACCCTAGACTTCGGTTCATGACCAAAGCAAGGGCTTACAAGGGTGTGAGCCAAGAGAGAAGCCCGGGAGTCACATCTTATGCTCCTAGGAGTGTAGGAGAATGTGAAGGAATGAACCCTCACACTCCCAAGTGAGTTCTTACTTTGGGAGTTGGAGTCCCGATGGACTCCCGAATTTTTAGAGAGCGATTACAAAGGTCAAAACCCATTGTATTGATGACTTCCTTATATCATTGGAAAGATCTTCAAACATAGATGTCTAAAATGGGCTCGCATGATCCATTTGGACACTTAAAACATAAGTTATGGCCAAAAGAATGGTCGGGAGACAATTTGACTCTCGACCACTAAAAGTCAGGAATCACCACGATTTCCTTGTGTGCAGGTGGTGTGAGACATACTGTTGGAAATTTCTCAACAAGGGCTACAACTTTGCTTTGGACCTCATTTCAATCAGAGGTCTGCACACAAAATTATGGGCCCCCAAAGTCATGGGAGTCCCAACTTTAGGAATTTCGAGATTTTCACTTAGGAGCCTTGAGACAAAATAACGTTTAAGTGCTACTCCCATAGAGTATACTATAAGGGAGAAGGTGGTGGCTTCCCCCAAGTTCTGGCCATGGTGAGTCTTGTTAGTCCGAATTTGCCTATGGCTCATTTGTGCACCAAAGTACTCCAACTACACACTAACCAACTTGTTGTTTGGTTTGTGCAGGTCCATGTGAGTAATTAAATTGCTTGTTAATTTTCCTAGTCCCATCCCAAAGCTCCAGCATGCCCATCTACCCCCCAAGTGCTACAAGCCAGGGAGTGCACCCCAACTCCTTCTCCTTCCGTTATCTTCACCTTTGGACTCTCAATTGAATCCATCAAGGAGCTTGGGGGTGTGTCACAATGAGAAGGATTCATGTTACATGTAAATTTCCATCCATTGTCTTATCAATTTCATTTCATTTGTGTCTATCATCTCAGTTATCATGTCATGTTTATGTGTTTATTTTACTTGTTTATAAAAGTTCATTATGGAAAAGGTTGTTGACATGCAAATGTGTAACTTGTTTTAAAAAGTCCATAATGTTTAGTTCCAACATTCAAAAAAATGGGGTGTTTATTTTTACATTATTACTTTTGATAATTATGTGCAAGCTTTCGAACATAGTTCATTATATTGGGCATACTTGAATGGTGTTCCATTGGGAAAAGCTCTGAATAAGAATGAACTTCATGTGCATAAAGCCAAAGAATCTAAAAACCAATTGCTATTAACTGTAGTTGTTACAAACTATGCACCAAGTTGTTCTTATGCATGAAGGACACTACACTTGGAAGGTGAGGAGGTTTTCAAATCTCATAAAAGAGGCACAAATCTCCCCCTTGAATCAAAGGGAGATTTGCACAAACATCACCATGTTAATTTTTCTCATCCCCAAATGGACACAACGTTTGGCATCATCATTGGAGCACGTGATTGTGGTCATCTACCCAATACTAAAACCCATTGTGTGATTATAATTGGCATGCACAATTGATGGCGATGAAATGTGTGAAAATAATTGTGGACATGGTGTGTGGTGTACTAAACATTGTCCCCCTAAATCCAATTGTCAACGTAGTGCTTTGCAAAAGGACACCAACCATGAGTGCGAGGCAAAACTCATATCATTGAAAACAGCTATTTGCATTCTTAATCCATGTTATGATAGTTGATGGAATAACTTCAAAGGTGATTTTCAAAAGTCACATAGATTTTGGTTTTGTTGTGATGATTTGAACTATTGTGTGGGAAGTTCCAAAAAGAAGTATGTGATTGATGGGATTATGGTATGGTGTGTCCAGGAAGGAACCAATCTCACTCAAAATGTGGTAATAGCACTAGAAATTACTTTTGTACTATTTGAGGTTATAAGATGGTGTCTTTGAAATTTATTTGGCAATGAAAAATTTAACCTTATGCATAAACCTTTGGATCTAGATGTATGGCCAAAAATTCGAAACAACAAAATTATCTACACCCTATTGTATTCAAGCTCTCCAAGGAAAATGAAAATAGGTGGGAGGTTGGACACATTCTCAATGCAACTATTTTTCCACCTATAGAGGTTATTCCACGAGGCTATGGATTCGTTTATAACATCACCACTAGTGTAGGTCGAAATAAAAAATCATATAAAATTAAACTTGGAGATTACCCATCTTGTAATTATATGGATTTTGTCACAATGATGGCAAGATCATCAAAGGGGTGGGGGAAATAGGTGTAATGTCGCAACCCTAGCCTTGAGCTCATGACCAAGGCAAGGGCTTACAAGGTTGTAGGCCAAGAGAGGAAGCTCGGGAGTGAAAGAAAGTGTGAGGGAATGAACCCTCACACTTGCAAGGGAGCTTCCACCTTGGGAGTTGGAGTCCCAATGGACTCCCAAATGTTTAAAGAATAATTACATGGGTCAAAACGCAATGGACTGAAGAGTTCTTTATATCATTGAAAATATATTGAAACGTAGATGTCTAAAATGGACTTGCATGACCCATTTGGACATTTGAAACACAAGTTATGGCCAAAAGAAGGGCCGGGAGTTAAATTGGCAGTTTGACTCCCGACCACAAAAGTCAGGAATCGACCCGATTTCCTTGCGTGAAGGTGGTGTGCAACATATCGTTGGAAATCTTTCAATGAGGTCTACAACTTTGCTTTAGACCTCATCTCAATCAAAGGTCTACACACAAAGTTATGGGGCCCCAAAGTTGGGATTGTTATGGGAGTCCCAACTTTGGGAATTTTGGGACTTTCAATTGGGAGTCTTGGAACAAAATGTCATTTGGATGTGGGCCTTGTGGAAAGGCACAGAGTACACTATAAGGGGGAAGGTGGTGGCTTCCCCCAAGTTTGAGCCGTGATGAGTCTTATGAATCCGAATTTGCCCATGGCTCGTCTTAGCACCAAAAGTGCTCCAACTATGCATTAACCAACTTGTTGTTTAGTTTTGTGCAGGTTCGTGTGAGTGATTAAGTGATTTTCATTCTTCCTAGTCCCATCCCGGAGCTCTAGCACGCCTTTCTACCCCCTAAGAGTGTTGCGAACCAGGGAGCGTGCCCCAACTCCTTACTTTTCCATTGTCTTCACTTCAAACTCAAATTTGAGTCTATCAAGGAGCTTCAGAACGCGTCATGCAATGTAAGCACATTTACTATATTCTGCAACATGTAATGTATTGCAAGCAATTAGAAAAGTTCATTCATTGTGTAAATTGGAATTGGAATGATGTCCAACACTTAATTTGCCATGTTAAGCAAATAAAGTTTTGTCCTTTTCCAAAATGTCAAACTTGTTATAATGTGTCAACATGAAGAATGCATTACATGTGAAGAAATTTGTGTTGTGTTTATTCTTTTAGTTTTGTTCATGATTCTACAAAGTATGAAAATGTTTATCATTGATTTTTGATAGTCAAACTTTTCAACCTTCAATAATCAACTTAAAATTATTTCATGCAAACTATAATTGATAAATATTTTAAACTAGAAATAAACATCCATCCCCACCTATGTACCCACTAATATCCATCACAAGGTTTGAAAATTGTTGTTCAATCACAAATAGACAAAAGTATGTACATATGCCACATAATAGATGTTTTTTCCATGTAAAAGATTATTCCAATGATGTGGCAAGAATATTCATGAAATAATATATTTATGTGGTAGGAAATATTCCATTAAAAATCAAACCATTTGGAATTTGTGATGCCAAATGTGCATCTTGTTGTTCCCCTCTTTGTATAAAATCCCAAAGTCTTGTGTTCTTTTCAATGTTTAAGTATTTATGTTTGCAAGTTGAAAATAAAATTTTCTTGAAACATTCATATATTGACCTACTGAAGTAAATCCAAATGTTATATTAGGTTATGTATTGGTAGGATATATGAACCTTTTTTAGGGTATGTTTAAAAGTTAAGCAATCATTTAATTCTTGTAATTTGATTTTTGTACCAAGGGTAAACCCTTTTGTTAATGGCATGGGGGCAACATTATAGTTAACTATGATATTTTTTGAAAAACATTTTCAAAATATCATCTTTGCATCATGAAAATGCCTTTGTTTACTTTTTAAAATTCAACCCCAAAATAAATCTTCATCAAACTTAAATTTTTTGTTTCAATTTTAGTTTCAAGTTGGTTCAATTGTTCTATTTTCTTAAAGCTTAGTCCAATGTTCCAAACCTTAACTATCACAACCTTAACATTGGGTTTGTGACTAAGTGCGAAGTGCAAAGGCACATGAGGCCAAAAAAATGTGTTCAGGAGTGAAACACACTTTCACAAATGGGAGAGAGTGGTAGAACTGAAATTTAAATTCCTACAAAATATTTCACACTATTATAACAATAGATTTGCATTTCACATGCCTATGTTCAATATTTATTTCTTAAATTTCAGCAAACTTAACACTACAATTCATTCCAACATCAGATTCATGGTTATTACATATAACCAAAATCTGCACTTCAAAATACATTGTAAAAAACTTTAGAAACAATATTACAATTCATTTCATCATAATCTAACACTATAGAAAATTCACACAAAAGATGAACATAAAATTCATTGTAAAAGTCTATGCTTTCTTATATTACTAAAAACATGAATCTAAATTACAACATAATCCCATGTTTTGTTGAAAAAAATCCCAAAAACAACACTAAAAATCTATGTTATATTAAAACAAAGTATATGTTTTTCTACCACAAGTACTTCAAATTCTCTTATTATTCTCTAAAAAAACATTTTCTATCTCATCTTCTTCTCCTCCTTCTTTGTTCTTTAAAACTTTCCCCCTTTTGAATCATCACAAGTCACATCATTATGATCCAAAACAACAAGATTCAAAATTCAAACTAACAAAATTCCCTGATTAGTCCTTATCCTAATTGCCTTGTTCATCCCAAATCACATAATCAACTTACCCCCTTAACAAAGAGTTTAAGAGATTGAGCCCAATGACTCCCAAGTGCATTCCCACTTTGGGAGTTGCACTCATGCAGGAGTTCCAAATATTCAAAGCTTTGGTTGAAAAGATAAACAATCATCAAATTGGGCCCCCATGATACCATTGGAAAGGTCTCAAAGTGTAGATGCTTAAAGTGTCATCACATTTTCATTTAGACTTGAAATGCATGAGTTATGATCAAAAGTTCATGAATCAAATTGTGAATTTGACTCTCGACTACAAATCCCCTTAAAAATAAGGTCAAATGATCTTCGATCAGGGTGTGTAATGCATCATTGGAAAGATCTTTTTAAGGGCTATAAGATATTTTCATTGTATATTCCAAATAGGTTCGATTTGAGGAAGATATGAGTGTCCAAAGTTTTGAAACAACAAAAGTTCCACTTGGGAGTCTTAGAAAAAAATGTCATTTGGATGTAACTCTTGTGGAGAGTCACAGAGAATATTATAGGGAGGGGAATTGTGCCTCCTTTGAAAGGTTGTGTACCTTGTAAAAGTTTTTGCTTAAAATTGTCCCTATTAAATTCATCACACCACTTGCATTCAACTTACACTAACCATCATTTTTCTTTAGTTGTATAGGTTGATTTCATTTTAAACTTTTGCTTGTGATTTCATCTTAGTCCCATCCTAGAGCTTTAGCATGCCTTCCTACACTAGAAATTTTCTGAATTAAAGAATGTGCCCTAACTTTTCTTTTTTTCATTGTTTCACTTTATGACACACTTTTGGGTCTCTTAAGGAGTTTGGGGGTGTGTCATTAACCTTGAAAAAAAATTTGAACTTGTTTGGCTATAACCTTATATTTTGTATCTTAAAAATGCCTACATCCACCAAAATGTTTCACAAGGTCAACAAAACTTAGGTTCATTATGAGCATAACAAATGTGATCTATTGGCCATCAATTCAATCTCACACTGCCACAACAATCAATGGAATGTTTTAATGATCAAATCCAAAAATGTCCACAAATAATGTTGAACTAGATTACAACCTATTCCTTTCTTACTAACTTCCAACCTTTTTTTCATGGGAACAAAATGCATAAATTGGGTTTGACCTTTAAACCCCAATCTAGTAACTTGTGTCCCACAAGTTCATTATAGAATGACACATTATTGACATGGTACCCAAAACTTGTGTCCTATAAACTTGTCATGAAATGACAAGCCTAGCCAAGCCCAACATTTTTCAGAACAAAACTAAAAATAGGCATTTTCCAATTAAAACACAAGTGGAGATGCACAATTCATGTAACATGAACATACACTTTTGTAAATTCCAACACAATATGACAAAATTCCTTTTTTTTTTTTGAAAAAGGTTGGTGGCACATCATAGCATGATGTTCATGGTGCAACATTCCACAATGTTAATGGCATGGCACTCCACCACCTATGGGTTATAGGTATTTGTGATTACAAACACAAGTGTTAAATTGTCAAAAATATGGAAAAAATGATTCCATGCACACCATTTTCCCATGCTTGTGAAAGCCCTCCACAAATTTGCTTCTCCAAATGGGCTAAAATCTCCCACACATATAGGTGGAAGCAAGAACTTATCAATTTAAAACTCATCAAAATTTGACTTCATAGATTAAAGATATGAAACTTTGAATAAAATTCTAATTAATTCCTGAATTTTGAAATTATTTAAACTTCCTTCTAAATATCCAACTACGTGGTCAAATGTGTATGGAATTCATTCAATTGCAAGGTTTAATTTGTTTGATGCATGGTTATAAATACACGTTCAACTACTAACCCTTGAACATTCATTAACCAATTATTTGGCTATAGGTTGGATGAAAAAGCCACATCCAAATTATGGATGAAAAAATAACTACTGTAGATTTTTAAAAATCAAAAACTTGAAAAAAAAACCCCAATTTTTCTTAAATGGTTTTTAAAAACACATGGTAGGTTTGGATTGGCCTTAAACTTGAAGTTCAGAAAATTTGGAAAAAACAAAAAATAAGAAAATGAGTTTTGGATTGAACCCTTTAAATCTTTTTATCTATAGGCTATTTTGAGCCTCATGAATTGACCACATCTTTCAAAATTGGTTGGCCTAGCCTAGTCTTGGGTGAGTTCAAAAACCAATTGGCAATGGTGAGCTTCAAGCTCAACCACCACCAAGCTCTTTCTATGTTGCCATCTTCCCTTTCCTATCCTCTCTTGTTGTAACAATTGTTGTGGTGGTTCTGTTTGTGGCATGCATGAACAACCGTAATGACATCAATGAGGATACTCCTTACCCCACCCTATGGTTGTTAAAGATTGGCTGATCAGAGGTCCCAGCTCCAATGGTGATGGTGGTGATGACTTATGTTGTTGTCGGGTTGCTTTTACTATAGTTTCCTTGCCTAACTCCTTTTGGGTTTGCTTGCTGACAGAATGAGAAAAAGAAATAGAAAGATAAAGAGGCCATCTATGACAAAGGCTGGGCCCTCCTCTTTTTTCTTGACAATGCCTTTCAACACATCACTCCAAGTACCTAGGCCCAATTGAGGTAAGGAATAACTAATGGCAAAACAAAAAATGAAACCTGTTCACAACATCCAAGCGAAGCTCCCAAAAGCACTACTACATGTGCAAAACAACAACCAAGTTTTTTGAACTACACAAAATTCAAGGACTGATTTTTTTAATTCAAAATGCTATTCACCTAGAACACAAGCCCACACACTTGCAAAGTCTCACAAGAGTGCCAACACAAGCACACTCTTGCAAAACACAAAGCAAAACATGAAGTTACATAACACTTGCATAAAAAGGATGAAACAAACCACAAAAGAGTAATGTGATTTCAAATCCAAAAAATTGATATAGCCAAAGTGGCAGAGATCCACATAAAGATTTAGTCAATATTTTAATTTTTAAACAAATTTCTGAAAACCTCCTTCTATACTTTGGCTAGCATACTTGAACCATGTATTTAAAAAAATTAAAATGGTCCAATTATGGCTATTGAAAATCTTTAAAAGGTTGGTGATTTTACCACTTTTAATTTTTAATATAGCTTTTTGGCTATATATAGCCAGCGAAAAAGAAGGCTGCTCCGTTAGAAGTAGTTTCGGACCTTCAAATTGGCCGCGACGAAAGGGGGACTCCGCGAAAGTGCTTCAAGCGTCCCTCAACAGTGCATCCAGTTTTTGGTTGCTGATAGATTGCGAAGAATTCAGTGGAGATTTAGTCGCTTATGATTTTTATTGCTCAGCTCTAGAAGGCAGCGTTCGAATCAGTTGACACGAACAAATTTGTTAAACTTCTTGTCTTTTGCACGTGTTTGGTTTGGGTTTGTAGTCTGTTGTTCTTGTTCGACAAAGATGGCAATGATTTCATTGCAACAAACGAGCTTCACAGTGCCTTGTTAGGTATGGAAGATGAAGCTCATAGTCTGGAAGATTGCCATCGAATGATCAGTTCCTTCGACAAGGACAGTGACGATTTGTCGATCACCAAGAGTTTCGGTCCCTGCTGGGTGTGTGCTGACTTGCAAAATCGTGAAAAGAATTGATCCGTACCGCGCGTTTTGCACTCGATTGGCAATGTGATAAAGAAGCAAACGACTTCATTCTAGGGTTTGGAATAGTCGCAGGCAGATACCGCCACAGCACAAAACTAGAGACATCAAGAGAATCGAGATTAACATGGTGAAAACAAAGGTTGAGGCGACCTGACGTAGCTTCTTTTCTTTTTCTTTCTTTTGGGTTCTTGCAAATCCTAAATTCATGCATGATAGAAATTCATTGCTCCAGAAACTTTTCCACAGTACCAACAGTGAGTAGGGAACTCGATGAGATGCATACAAGACGGTATAGAACAAGGATTTAAAGCAAGAATTTATTGCAGGTTAGCTCACAGCAAATGAGTCCCTTCTTTGCAAAGTTTGTGAGCAGATTTCACATACTCAAAATACTCAGTTGTGCAATGACTCCCTATTTTGTTTTCTGAGTTGCTCCTGAATTGCAATGTTTCCACACAAGGCATCTGATGCCTGGTACCTGGTGATTTCACAAACCCAATACATGAGAATCTGATTGCAATCACTCCTGTTTTGTTCTGAATTGCTCCTGGATTGCATTCATGCCAGATTATTTGAGATCCAGTACCTATCAAACGTATGCAATTTCACACACAGAATACTTGAGAATCTAATCGCAGTCAATCCTGTTTTGTTCCAAGTTGCTTCTAAATTGCAATGCTTTCACAGACCATCTGAGATCCAGTACCCTTCAAATTCATGTGTTTTCACATTCCAAATGCTTGAGAATCTGATTGCAATTGATACTGTTTTGTTCCAAGTTGCTCCTCAATTGCAATCAACCCTTTTTGTGCCAAGTTTCTCCTGAATTGGATTTCTCATACAGATTGTCTAGGATCCAATACCCCATCAAATTGCCTACTTGCAAGAAACTTGATCATCTCAGCAACAACTAGATGTTGATATGTTGATATGTTGAATCTGCTTGATGTCTTGTTGAGAAATAGATTTCACAGATTGTCTCAGAATGCATAAAAAAAAATTATACCCAAACAATCACTTAAAAGATAATGTTACTGCAAAGATTTGCACATTCAGGAAGACAATTTGCCATTCTTGGTGCAATCCATCATGTATAACACTCATGTGAATCTCACTAAATGCCCAAATGAAACCTCTAATCGGACCTCTGATGGGACCTCATTGGCTGCCAAGATTTTGGAACCCTATGAACAAGAATCTAACATAAATATATATTGATCCCCCATGCATGAACAGATTGAAACAAACATCTCCAAAACTGTATGAAAAGATCTTTGCAACTTGCTGAAAAATTAACAATATACAGCTGAATTGAAGTGTGATTAGTGATTACCCTACCTACAAATCTTGAATAAAAAGAGAAATTATGTCACGTGTTTACCTATGTGATTGATTGGACCACAGTTAACAGTAGGGGGTGGCCTAACCCCGTACCCAATGCCTCTTTACTGGTTGCAGCAGTGCTCAGGCTGCTGGCTGATGGCAGTTTGGTCACATCGGCTGATGGAATACCTCCGGAGTACGTGGCTGTTGTGGTCTTTGACCAACTTTGAGGGGTGATTGGTAGTGCGTTCACACTACTTGGCTCAAATTCAAGCAATGTCCAACTTATCCTATATCTGGACAGATCATAGCTTCCTGGTGCAAAAAATGCTATGCGGAGAGGTACCTTGGCAGATGCACCTGCAGGCAATGTGTGGATGGTGCTTGCCTGCAGGTTACACCACAAGAAGGGCCCACATGAGGCTCTATTTACCATAACTTCTGTGTTTGGCACACCTGAAGTACTTTTTCTCGGGGGTTCAGCTTTCGAAGATTCTCCGGATGGTGGAGTGGATACACCAAGGGAAGTCCATCCCCCCTGAGTAGTTTGAGAAGATGCAGCTGAAGGCAAGTCCAATGTCTCTACTCTTACAGATGCAGCAAAAATGGAACAATTGCGTATTGTCAGTGTCACTGAAACTTCACAGAAGGGCTGTGTCCAGAAATCATGCACAACGCACTTGGGTGCTTCCATGACCCACACAAATGGTTGAGCACCCTGCACACTGCCAGGGCTCACATTTGGTCAGCATGACACTCAACACATATTGGTACAGTGCGCTTCACATAACACAACAGAGCTAGTCTTGAAACAAATTTGTTCATTCCCCATGAGGTTCATTTCAGAATCTATGTATACTCCCACTAGCATGAATGAACACTAAGGAAAATCTGTGCATAGACAACCAAGCTTCACCACTGATATCACTGTCTCCAGAAGCAATCAGACAGCCAGTAAATACCTGCAATGGCAGACATGATGAGCTCCCACACGGAGACTCTCCTGCACTGTTCCCATACCCTCTTGTTGCTCTGATATCAATACCACATCCACTGACCCACTGTCTGACATCAGATTTGTGGCAGCTGTGATATGTTTGTCAGCATCCATCTGCGCCTGCCACACAAGGGTGAAGCTCTGATTATACCAATATCCAATGGTGCTAGCCAGTTCCAGAGTAGTCCATTATAATGCAGGAAATATTCATGTCAGAACTTCACCTTTGACTGGAGAAAATAAGGTAGAGGAGGGTGGGGCTGATGAAACTTTTCACACAAAAGGAAGCGGAAGAGGGGACCCGATGAAATGTCAATGAGTGGCTCGCTGCTACTGGGAGGCCCCAGACCTATATTGCTTGTCACCTCCTCTGAACTTGACCTCCCTTTGTGTTGAGCGACCTTTCCAACCCATTAACCAGATGACTGTGTTACTAGAAGTCACACAAACCAGCCATATACCCATGACCTGGACTGGCCTGATGCAAGGAAATACTTAGATGACAGTAGGAAAGGTGTTCTGGAAAAAGAACCAAATTTCCTAAGATCTCCAGAAGGTAAAACTTACAAGGAGCTTGAAAAATAGAGACAAGGTCTGACTGGGAGGCAAGAGCTGCGAGGGACAGACAGATGCAGAGAGGAAGGCAGCCCTGACTTCTGCAGTGTCAGTCCCACCCATGCCCTCCTGCTCCACCATGGGGGGCAACAAGGGAGCCAAACACCAGTGGTCGCCTGCACAGGATACTTGCCGGAGCCAAAAGCTCTCTGTCAAATGTTGGTTCTCCACATCTAGACGCAGGAAAAACTGTTGAAGATGCATTGGTGATGGAGATATTTGAACAGATATGCACAACGCAGGAAGTACCTGAACATATAATGCTTTTAGTCAAAGCTGGGACTGGGACAGGCACTTCAAACATGCCACCAGGAAGCACTCCACAACCTCTAGAGCATATAGTACTCCTTCCATTGGGCTACTGCTTAATCCTTATGTGCCGGATTACAGTCATACAAGTGCCCATTGCAATATCTTGAACTGATACAATCCATGACACTGTTTGACCTTAAAGACAACCAAAAGAGTGTATACGTATCTGTGAAACTGGCTGGTTAAAATGCTGATTTTCTGATTCCTTCTCATACAGAAGGCAAATGAACACCATACAAAGCAGCACATGATCTTGAAAGAGAGAAGGGTGGGTGCATCTTACTTGAATGGTATGTGTCATTCGAACAGTTCGATACATGAGACCTACTGTGGCACCATCAGACTCATAGTAAATAACAGTATTTATGGAGAGCATTCCTGCATGGCTGGCATGAAACCATAATGGCCACAACACTGTTGAGCCCCCCTCTAGCACTGTGCCCTGCATGACCACCAAACCATTCCATCACTGGCAACAAATGTACGCATGCCCCTTGTGATACCTGAATAGGAATTTTCCCCACCTTAAAAAATGGTCATCAAAACCCACATGGCCAAACCACGATGTACTATTGCATGATGCACACACTGGTTTGCGTACACATTCTATCTGAATTTTGCATGCTGAATAGATTTCTGAAGTTAAAACTGACAACTTCAGGCTAACTTGCTTGCATCTGCCTCCCAACTCTGTATGCAAAATGCTCCCACATCACCTCATACACTTATCAACAAATCTCAAATTATGGGTTCATTTGCAGTTCCCATCAAATACACTCACGTACCTCACAACAGATATTCCTACAGGAAATAACATACCTCAGGAAATGAGAAAACTAGACCACTGGGGCTTGAGTCTTGCTCAAAACTCTCTGCATTGTGCACCTCCTGTTGACCCTCCTGGGCTTGGACCTCAAGACAGCTGGGAAACTCCATGTCCAAATCTGCAGGATCTCCAACTAGCAGAGAGTTTGAATGGCTTGACTTCAGTTTCAGTTTCTGCCAAAGCACACATTGAGAGTGAGGTGAGCAGCTACCTGTCACCTACTGTGGAACAAAGTGAATCAATCTGCCATCTGTTTGTTCATGGCAACCTAAGAATTGAGCACAGACAAGGTCTCTCAATCTGACCACATAAAGAAGCAGTGTCAAGACCAACAGTGATTGCAGACACATAAAAACTCACCCAGGCAATATACTTTCTGAAATATCCAAGTCCTACGTGTTCTGACCATCATTGCTGGATACTGCATGGTGTTAAATTCACCACAAGGGAAACAGCTTTTCTCCCAAGAAAGATGAATCTTTCTGAAATCTTGGAAAGAAAGTGGAGAGCAATGTGAAAAGTACTCAATTCACCTTCACAGGAACTTTTGAAGGATTATAAAGCTCCAGCACAACCCGGTGCAACTCCCCAGAGTTGACTCTTGCTGGCAGCTCATGTACAGACACATCCAGTCTCGGCATGTGCTGCAACATCACATTAGGAGCAAACCTCAATGATTACATGTACACAAGGAGCCAACAGTGAGATGTGCAAATGCAATTATATAGTAAGGTGAAACAAATGACAGTCGTGGATGGTGAACAAAATTCAGCATCACATCTTGCAGTAGGCCCAGTCAGTGATCAAACCAGGGTTCAATGGCCAAGATAATCTCGCCTGCATGACCTGACTACAGTATAAAGCCCATTGATAGGCCCACTGCATATGAAAAACATCTTCTGAAGAAGACCAGAGAAACAATGTAACCAGAAAAATGTCAGAGCAGCAGAGCACACCCTGAGCACATGGAACTTTAGGCGCTGATGAGGTAGTGGCTCATCCCGGGCTCCACTTTTGGATCTTTTGATGCGAGGTCCCAACACTGCAAAGTCACGGTGTCCTGCTGCTACACCTGACAAGATCCAGTTCACACCCACCACCTTCAACACTCCCTCCTTCAGTGGCTTTACCGTCAGGCGCACCTGCAAATTCAATATTGTATGCATCAATTGGCAAAATCCCCTGTTGTAGCAACTTTCAATTTGTTTCTTCCAGCCAACAGTTCACAGGTTTGTGCAGATTTGACTTGTTTGCAATTGTCTGCTGCAGATGGGTCTATGCAAACATAGATAACCCTTAAGACACAATTTGAATCCATCATCTCAAATTTGAAACAAAACCACACTGTGATCAAATACACCTTTGGGTCACAGGAGATGAATGATTCACAGTAGCAAGCACACATACCACAATCTTCTCTTCTGGTTTTAGAGAGAAGGCCTCTTGGGGAAGAAAGAGAGGAGAAGCTGATATGTCTGCAGTTTCCTCCTTAGATATCTGACTGTCTATTTCCTCAGATGCTGCCTCCCTGAGCTCATTTCTGTGTGTGCAGGAAGCAATGCAGCAGAAATTTATTGATAAAGGGAATTGATCACAACTGACACCTCAAGTGTAGCATTCTTAACTTAGTTGACAGATGTATGGCTAGTCTAAAACTACAGTCTGAGCAACATTGATCACAGGAGGGGAGGACATTCAAAGATCAAATAGGATACTGATTTCAGCTACAATAGTACAAGCTCAGCTTTCTCTGCAAAGCATGGTTCCCAAGAATGAATCAGAATTCTTGCAATAACAAAACTTACCCTTTTTCCAAATTTGAGTTGTCAATGTTCATATCATCTGCTTCCTTGATGCTGACTGTGTACCCCCCACATTAACATTCAGCAGTTTCCAACAATCTTGCAATGTTCAATGCAAGCATAAAAAACTAGTCCAGTCATATAGCTACAGCAAGCAATCAACAAACTCACAATTATGGCAGGATTGAGGAACAAAAGAGATGTTGGGTACCCTGTAAAATTGCCACAATCACTAATTCCACCAGCTAACTATCCATTGCTAACTATTGGCCCCAACAAACAGTGGGGTGGCTACATCCCTATACCGAAAGAGCATGTTTGTCTAAGCACACATATAGCAGTGCTTGCCAGCCTTACCTGCAGCAGTCTCTATAAACTCGCAGGAAAGACAAATGGAAGAGATATCAATCGGTATCTGTAGTGGGTTGCTAAATTCTACATCCACGCCAATGTCCTCTGGCATCATAACAATGTACAACACTGCAAATTAGCATAACTGGCTCTGAAATGGATGTGTAGGTGAGCATGTGACAGTACACTCAACAAACAGGATAAGAACTTTCCCAAGTCTATTGACCAACATTGGACATTGCCCAACATGACTTCACAAAGGAAATACACAAGGCTCACCACCAGCTACACAAATATTGAAGTCTTTGACTTGTGGCAAAGACTTTGAAGGGGCATCCATCCATGTGTGCAAAGTAACTGTCACTGCCGGCAACAGCCCCTCCTCTACAGGACCCCATATCTCCTCCGGTGCTGCTGCCTGCACCCAAGAAGGAGCACATTGTTTTCAATGGTTACCTGCTTATCAATCTGCCAGGAAGTGCTCAGTGGAGGGAATTGCATTGAAACAGACAAATCCATTATGCTATCAACATGAAGTTATCGGATGTTCTTCTGGCAAACAAGAGCACATAGTAAGCAAAAAGAACAGACAGTATCCAAACTCAAGAGTCCCAGGCAGAAATGTGCAGAATGCACAATGAGTGGAAAGCCAAAACTGCCATATAAACCAAGCAATTAAGCACATTTTCTGCAACATGAACTATTTGCACACAGATTAAAGAAGAGAATCTAGGCTGGCACTCACTGCAGCAGAAGATGCATACGTTCGGTGGTCCTCAAAGTGCACACACACATTTTCCACTTTGACAGCTGGCAAATCCAGCTCCAGAAGCTTATCCTTTCCTACTGTGTTCTACAACCAGCCACAACTACCCTTTGCATTCAGCACCGCAACTGAAAGCTATACATACACTCCACTGTGGGACCCAAATGTTCAAAAAAATATGGGATTGTGCACATCTGAATACCACCAGATACACTAAGGGGATTGGCCAAGTATCAACTCTGCAATGCCCTTGGTGACTTGACTTTGTCTAAGATAAGAGCAATACAATTTACCTGGACAACATACAGAAATTCCCTCAAGAAATTTGATTGATTTGTTGGTGACTGATGACTGCAGGAGATCAACTTCATGAAGTGAAGAATAGCGAGATCAAAGCTTCCCAGAAAATGGGAGAGCCTGCATCAAGTACAATAGCTGTCAGGTTCTGCAGTTTCACCTATTGTGTTTCAAGCTTCTAAGTAGTCAAAAGAATAGATTTGAGCAGGGAATTAGATTGAGGGACACCAAATGCACACGGATTGCACCCAACGACAGAATTGGAGAAAAGAAAGGAAGGCAGTTATCTCATTGCCTGCCAAGATGAAAATGGACATGATCACTGATGTATTTCCAGCCTTGATCTTCAAAGATGCTAAGTGCACTCCTGTATACCCTCATCGCATGCTTGTGCTACACATGCAGCACCATATCATCTCTCTAAGGCACTCATCAGGATGCTGCCTGCTGCAACTTCAGTCAACAGAGAAGAGATTGGAACATACAAACTTCAAACAAGAACCTTGCCAAAACAGTTCATTCAGTTCATCTACAAAACACCAGCCAGATAAAAGAGCATCTGATTACAGCTGCACTGACATCAGACTTTCCTTTTCCTGAAAGAAAATTTTTCTCCAGGGTTTGAATTCTACCAGCTCTTGTACCTGAACTCACAGAGCAATGAGGCAAATATACATACTTGAGCACAGACAATATAGCGATTGCCAGCCAACACCAGGTGGAAGCCAAACTTGCGTAGCATGGGAGGAGATGCCCTGAGATAACAGTAAGCAGCTTGTTCCAGCAACACTCCTGCACGCAAATCCAACTCCTGTATCCTCCCCAGTAGCAACACTCGACCAAGTCACAAATCATAAAATCCAGAACCAAAGCCTCACAGCCTCCAATACTGACAATCCAGACACCTGCAATTCAAGTACCTAACACCTTACCTCAACAGAAGCCCTGAAAAGAACACCTGCCGCCTCCCGAAATTGGCCTCTTGCTTTATGCATCTCTGACAGCCACAATGCTGTCCGTGTGGCATACTTGGCAGTTAAGCCCCCACATTTCTGTCCACAACAATGAAGGTTCACTTCTGTCATGAAGAACAACATAAAGATGTTACTATGTTCATGCCCACCTGGGCAAGTTCAACCAAACACAAAAATCCATAGTTCTACCTTTTACATCTTACCATAGCATGCAGCCTTCCTCACAGAACTATGTTCCCTATGTAGAAGAAAACCCTGGAGCAAAGAAAGGGGGTCACTTGGTAAGAAAAGAATGGTCATGAAGGATTGATCTATTTCAACCTGGTAGTAGTTGTATGCAGTGTCCAAGCACATTTCCGCCTCTCTTCGAGACTGGTCCAGCATGAACAAGCACAGTCCAATCATCTCCTGCACAAATGATTTGCCAGAGGACCAATTACAAAAGACAAATCTCCCTGACATCTTTTGTGCTTAAGCTTACTTTCATTGGCAAAACAAACATTACATGCGCAAACTTGAACAGACCTGAACCCCAGCATAATGCTTCCAAGCCTTATCAGTCTTGTAGTCACTGGAAAGCAGACGGTAATTAGAAAGGGCAAGGTCATAATCCCGCAGCATAAAAGCATAATCTGCTAAGACTCGGATCTGTGACTCCATGCTACTGAATGTGTACCTGGAACAAGACAGCACCCATTTTCCAGTTTCTGCTCAGCATCAGTTAGTCATGGCATATTCACTGACTCTCATCATTAGAAAAACAATGAAAACTCCACAATATCTACCATCACCATTTTCCCATGTGACCCAATACTTTGCACACAACATTAATAACTCATGCACCACAGCACAATGGTCATTCTCAAACAGGAGACATACACTGGACCAGTTTGAACATCAGGAGTGTCATCTTTGCCCTTGCGCCACCACAGATTTTTTAATTGATTTTTCAGCCCCTTCCTTGTTGCTGAGACCTGTGAGACATCAGGCATTCAGTCTTATCTCATGGTGCTCAATACTGTCCTCTGTATTCTTTTCAATCCACTCGGATGAAAATGGTGGAGACTGATAACTTGAAAGGGTTCAGGGCAAAGTTCAGCATAGGCAAAAAGCCACAATGAACATCAGACCCATCTTTCATGCATGGTAGAGGACACACAGTGTGATAGTGATGTCTGCACTCAAAACTAGGAACAGCTGCTTTTACTGTCAAATGCTCAATCCCCCAAAGAACAACTTCAGGACTGGAATGCAGCAAAAAGGTGTTGACTCCGACAAAAGGTTAGAGATCACTGCAATGGCAAAGTCTCTGACCTGCTGGTTAAGCATGCGAATCTTTTGTTCCATGTGTGGAATGACTTGCTTCAGTGTCACATCTAGCAAAAAGTCAGTTATCTGCACATCACTAGACACGACTAAGTGAGCAACAACTGTCATGAATGTGCACATTCTGTTGTAAACAGATTGTCAAATTTTCTATAGCAGAATGGCTGCAAATCTTGTGATCATGCTAATCTAAACTATTGCAGTCACAAAAGAATTATGGGCAAGCAGTCATGGATGGGACGTGTGACCATAAATACCTCTCCTATGTCTGTCTTGTTGAGGAACACACCAGGCTTTGGTTCCCCATCTGCTTTGTCATCCAGCTGCAAGGACTCAAAAAGGTAAGATGCAGTGAGGAGACAAATCAACAAAACTTTCAGATCTCTTCAAAGTCTCTTTATACCCAACCCATCACACGCAACTAGAGATATTTTATGTGATCAGAATAGCGACTTGGTGTTCATGCCCATCTTCCTCTGGATTCATTATTCTCTTCTCAACAAGCAGTGTGATTGACATCTGGCTTAAATATGCTGTTGATATAATACCACTTATCTTGCTGGAAAACAGGTCCACCTGCTTACTACCACAGGTGTGGCTCATGTCACAAGTTAAATGCCAGCTGAGAGCAAGATGGAGGCAATCAGAGGGGGCATCAAGCAGTGGGTTTATGCATAATAAACTGAGCTATTGACTCAAACGAGTAAAGTCTCTTTGACCATTACTGCATACCAGCTCACTTGTACTATGAGAGCTAGGGATGATTGGCAGAGATGAACGGCGTGTCCAAAAATCAAGCTGAAAGGCTACATCTGGTGCGCCTGAGTTGATTGGCAACACCCCACAATTGTTCACTCCAAAAGCACCACGCATCTCAAACAGAATTTCATTGCATCTGTACCACATTAGCACACTCAGATTTCAGGGTCTAATGGCAGGATTAGCATGCAAGGAAGGATAGGTCATTCTGGAATGTCCATCAACATGAAGCACACAGCTAAAGCTCAATCCAAATAGAGAATAATGGTCTTGACCCAATACATGTGCAATCCAAAGCATTTCCTACTTCATGGCTATTCATCTCTTAGTCAAGTGTGCATGGACACAAGCAACTAACGCAGGCAACAGCAGAAGTAAAATGTCATAGTTGATACCCATCCAATGCTCCATCCTGTACATCATGTAATAGCACATAGTGCTTGAGAATCTTAGGATCCATTGCACCCTCATTCAGCAGCCCGGGCAGTTGATTACCATTGAAAAGATCCACAAATTGGGACAATGGGCTTTCATCCTTCGATGAAACAACCAACAGACCTGCCACCTCACAATGGAGTTATCAGCACTGAGCATACATTTCCAAACTCACCAAATACATTCCTCAGACATGATCCTCTCTCTGCAGGAAACAGACATCTAAGCTGAGATTGACACTGAACCAGAATTAAGAAAATTATGAAAATTACAGAATATACAACAAGAGAGAAGAGGCTGCAACCACCTACATGCAACAGGATGGTCAAGTGCTTCATGTTCTGAAAAAGCCAGAGTACTCATAAAACTTTTGCTATATCTCTGAAACCATGACACCTGTGTTTCTGACTCTGCCACTGCAAAACATTATGTGCACAAGCTTTGTAAAACTCATGTTATATCCTGATGCAAAATGCCATCCACAATGAGGACCATTATATAAAAACATGTATAATTATATGCCCCAGAGCTTGCCAAAGGGATTTGAATGTCCATTTTGGGAACAGACCTGAACAGATTCACAGGGCTCTGTCCTCCAAGTTTGGAACTCAAATTTAACAGCTCAGAAGACAGAAGACCACAGCTACTGCATATGAAAAGATGTTTTATCAGCTCACACCCACAATGTACTTTACACTACAGATCTGAGTTTTGAGAGAACTATGAGTTCATTTCTGCAGTCAACACTTATCCAACAAATCCTCCACCATTGCATGAAGGATAATTTGAATGCATCCCCATGGACTACTTTCAGCTTCCTTCTGAAAACATTATTCTTACTACAGCAACAAGGGTTGGTCTACGTTAGAACTATCTTGGAAATTGATACTCATTTTGAGCATGATTGCCATCTGCAAAAGTTCCATGGAAAATAGCTGCCATATTTTTGCTAATAACACAGCTAAGCCAAGTTCTTAATCAATGGTGCACATGTCCACCCATCTGAACCAATTTATCAGGAGTCATACATCTCTGTGCAAAACATGTCAGCTAGGTAATGAGCAGCCTGTCAATGCGTTTGGAGCATTCGACACACATGAACCTTCCTGTCAGAAGCTACATCTTTTGTAGTACTCCAAATCTCAATGTGGTGGCAAGGAAGTTGTGACATACTCTGCTTGACAACTTCAATATTTGCAGGATCACCCTGTAAAGCTCCAACAGCATCGTCACTGGAGTTGGTTACAATTTCTACCAAATGCTCCTCTGCTATCTGGTTACAGAAGTAAAACTAAATCATTAATCAAAACCCTTCAGACGAATTGGTACATCAAAACCCTAACCTAAGATAAGATACACAGCCTCATGATTTTAGGGTTTTCTCAAAGGTCCAATCCCAATCCCAATCTGAGAATGCCCCCAACTCCTCCACAGGAAAGCAAGATGCTTCTTCTTCATCTTCTTCTTCTCCACTTTCAAAATTGCAAAGGGAAAAGTGCTTGCACTTCACAAGCCTGAACACGGAAAAATAATCTACCTCTGGACTTGGTTGCCGGATTTCTGAGGCATTGAAGATGCGCAGCTGGAAATCCTGCAGCCTGTAGGGTTGCTCACTTGCTGTACGCACGGGAACTGCATGCAAACAAACCTTCGTCGTCGTCATCATAGCCACTTTGAACCCATCCCTGAATCCCTCTCACCACCCTTTGCCGACGAGTAAATCTGCCTGGCGACACTAATACTCTCTGGAGCCCACCGCACCCAGAACCTCGGAGTGTGCAACAAACATCAAAGACCACCCAGCAACAACCCCTCGCCCACCCAACAGGGGAAAAAGAAGTAAAACCGCGACTGCATACCATTGATTTGATCAAGGACGGAAAAGGGTCGCAGCAGGTCGACGAATCCGAGATGGTTTTTGCGGCAGGATTCTTCAGCACGTGGAGTAGAAAGAACCATAACCACGGGGCTAAATCTGTCCCGCATTAGATGCGCCAGTGCTGCACCTGCTGCCTCCATTGCGTCGTCGTCGTCCACAGCGCCTGCACACCACGATCGCGCACAGGCTCTTGAACACTCTTCGCATCCCAGCCCACCTCCCTCTCTCTTCCGCACTCGATTTCTTGTACACGACGACACGTATTTTATACCGTACATTATACATACTGCGAGGCAATCAGTCACTACGCTACGTTACCTTACAGGCCCGCTCCTCTTGTACACGACGACTAGTATTTTATAATTTGTATAATACCTACTGCGACGCAATCAGTCGCTACACTACGTCCCCTAACTAGTGGCACTGGCCCGACCCAAAACGTGTAGGGTAAGGACCGAGGGCCAGAGCCAACCAGCCCCCATGACTGCATCAGTTGGCCGTTCTGTCCATAGGATGGGCTGCTTTTTTTCATCCGGCTTCTGAACCTCTGTTAACCAACATAGTACCACAGGCAACTTCTTTTCTTTTTCTTTTTTTCGTTGTCCTTTGGTATTTTTTTTAATTGGCCCTTTTACCCTGACCTCAATGTTACCTTCCCACCAATCTACCTTCAGACCTAGCTATCCTACTAACCTAGCTACCCTATTACATGGCATCCTGGCCCTATCTACTAATTATAACTAACCCCCTTATTTGCTTGCACTTTATCTTTTTTGTGGTTAAACCTCTACCCTTTGACAAAATGTTTTTTTTCGGCTAAACTTTTATTTCTCAGCAAAATTTTATATTCCTTGTTTAAACCTTTATTTCTTGACAAAACTTCTATACTCCTTTATTAAACCTCTATTTCTTGACAAAACCTTTTTATTCATTAACTAAACTTCTATTTCTTAGCAAAATGTTTTTACACATTGGCTAAACTTTTATTTCTCAACAAAACTTTTATATCTTCTTGGTTAAACTCTTACCCTTTGATAAAACTTCTATTTCTTCTTGGTTAAACCTTTAATGTTTGGCAAACTTAATTTTTTTCCTAGCTAAACCTTTCTCTCTCAACAAAACTTCTTTGCTTCTTGGCTAAACCTTTATTTCTTAACAAAAACTTTTATATTTTCTTGGCTAAACCTCTATCCTTTAACAAAAGATATGTTTATGTTTGGCTAAACTTTTATCGTTCGGCTAAACCTTTATATTTTCTTGGCTAAGCCTTTGCTTTTCAATAAAACTTTTTTTTCTTAGTTAAACCTACCTTTTGGCAAACTTTTACCTTTGGGTAAAGCCTTTTTGTTTCTTGGCTAACCTTTATCTCTTCTTAACTAAACTTTTGTTATTAGGAAAACCTTTACCTCTTGGCAAAACCTTTATTTCATCATAATTAAACCTAAACATATTGTCAAGATTCAAAACCCATATTTTTTCCTAGTTGAACCTTTTTTTTGGACAAAAATTATACTTGTTGACAATACCACATCATTCCTTAGCAAAACATCTATTTCTTGGCAAAACCTACCTACCCACCCATTATCATACCTATCTATGCATTTGCAAATTTTGGACTTTGATCCAAAAAATATAATGTAAAATGTGGGTATTGCAAATAACCCACTAACATCTATTTTAGTCCTATTTGAACTTGTGATGACAACAAACCACTAGCCCCAAATGCGAATATTGCAATTGTAGGAAAAAATTTAGTGATGATGTTTACCTCCAATTTGAACCATTTGATGCAAGATGAATTTATTTAATTAAACAATAGGCTTCATAAATTAAAAGTTAAGAAACCATCAAGCATTTATGAATATTTGCATGATTTTTAATATGAAATGAAATTAATCTTAGGTTGGATTTTGGGGGGAAATTTTCATACACATTTGCAACAAGATTCATTTTATCTTTTTCAAAGGTGAGTGGAAAAGGTTTCAAATTGGGCCAAATTGAAAAGATCTCACTCTAAAGGTAAGAGAATAAACTTTTATTTCATTCATTCAATTTTCTTGTTTCATTATGTTCCAATTTTGATTCATCATTCACTCCTAGAAAAATATTTTTTATGGTTTTTTATATGTTTATATAATTATTAAATTTTTGAGATCTACCATTATAATTGTTAAGTTCATATATAAATTGGGGTAATTAACCTTAAACTCTAAGGCTAATGCTTCCATTCATTAAAATTTTCAATTGATTAATTTTAAATTTACAGCATAGTTGTTATAAAACCTTTTTTCTTTTCCATTTGTATATCTCTGTATAATTATCAAGGTTGAAAGCATTTACCATTAGGATTATTTAGGGTTTTAAATTTAAGGGTTTAATTAAATGTGTGTTGATTTATTTAGATTGTGTTTTCAAATCAAGCTACAACTCCTTTAAACATGGCATTGTCCTTTAACATCAACAATATGATGAAGCAAGCTATTGCATGAGCCTAGAACTTAAACCTAAAGTTGGAACTTGGGATGGTAAAATGTTTTTTTCCCCTATACACATGCAAGTAGAACCCAAATTTTAACCACAAAATAAATGTTATATAAGTAAACCTAAAACCAAACATGGGAATGATGTAAGCATTCATCCTCATTATGGATGAATGATTTTTTCATTCATTTAATGTATGGATGAAAAAATAATTAATTTATATTTTTTAATTTTATAAACTTCCATCAAAATTATGGATGAATATTTTATTTTAGCATTAGGTTTTTATCAATGAATTTCTTTTCCCAAGTTTTAATTAATTAAAACTTCATGAAACACAATTTAATTATATATGATATAACTTTTGTTGAATAATATAATGTAAATTACATTATAAATGTATTTGATGATTATGATTCTAAATTATATTATTTTTAATATGTCATAACTATATTCCTATTATCATGCTAACATCCACCCCATGGTCATTCTTTATTTCTTTTTAATTAAAAACAATTTGGGGGGGGAACTAACCAAATGTCGTTGATGACAATGGGTTTTTTTTTCTTTTCCAAAGGTGCCACAACTTCCCCCAAACCTATTTATAAACGCCATGAACAACAATTGGGGTCGGGATTTTTTTCAATTTTTTTTTAAGGTGCCACAACTTTCGTCAAACCTAACCAATGTTGTTAACAACAATGGGTAAATTTGAAAACTTTAAATATATTTAAACTACCTATTGTCATTGATGACAATGGGTTTTTGAAATAAACTAAAATTTCATTTCAAGCTCCTTGATTTATTTATTTTAAACAACCTATTATCATAGATGACAATGACATTATTTTTAATAATTATTTTCAAGGTGCCCTAATTTTTCACAAAATACATATGTAATGTTGTTGACAACAATAGCCATGCAGGGGGGTGGTAATAGTCATCCCATGAAAACATTTTCTTAATTGCTTAACATTGTTGATAAAAATGATTTTTTGAACAAATTTTTTTAAATTATTTTATTTCCATCATCATATTTTCCCTTATAGTCACATTATCCATCATTATTAAATGACATTCAAATCTGAGATATTAATACTTGGATAACAAATGAAGATGGATATAAATAATTATTTATTTATTTATCTTCCAATCATGGATGAATTTCATCCAATTATTTATTTATTTAGTCCAACTCATAAATGAAATTCATCCATATGAAAACATTCATCTATGGACACATTCATCCATGTAATTGGAATAAAATCACATAAACTTTAAACTACAAGCTTAAAGCTTAGGCTTAACACTCATGCACAAGCCATCCTTTAATATGATATTCTTTCATAATCATTTTTAAAATTTGTTATTTAGTTGCTAATTTAGGCAAATTTATCTCCTTAGATGGATTTAACATGTTCATGAAATTCCATTAAAAATGTTTTGTGCTTGACATATGAATTTTGCATTTTGACCTCCCATAAATAGTGTGGATTTAAGGTCATAATGTGAATATTACATTTTGTCACCCACATACAATGTGCATGTTTAAATTGTTGTGCAAGTATTGCATTTTGACATCTCATGAATTTAGGGGGTATGTTATTTTGCAAACCTATGAGTGTGAGCTTGTGAGCATGAGTAGGAACAAATATTTTGCAATATATTTTTACCGTCACAATAATATTCTTTAAAATATATTTCCAATGCAGCAAAATATTTTCTAATAACACAAGTGTATTCTACCACCTCAACAGAATAATCAAATATCTCACCATGTCATTCGTGGCCATTATAACAGTAGTAAAATTTAACATACCTACAAAATGAACTTGTCAGCAAAACACAAATTTAATAGTTATTCTTGTGGTCAAATATTATAATTTTCTATACAATACAAAAATCTTATGATAAAAGATATTTCAAATGTTCTAACAAGTTTATTGTGAAAAGCCTATTGTAATAAGACAAACGGAAAATTTTATGTAAGGTTTGCATATGTATCGTACAAAGTGTTAAATAACTAAGGACATCATTATAGGAATGTAAGAAAAAAATGTGAAAAAATAACAAATATATTGCTATGAATATTTTTCCAAAATTTAACAATGTCATTTTCTGTATAAAATTTAATTGCCATTGACATTAAATCCAATAGGTTTGTGGCATTTGTTACTCATATTAGTTATAATCAAATGCAAACCACATTCTAATTATTTGAGAAGTGAATATGTAACCTATTAGCTTTCAGGGCACACATTATTAGTAACAACATGTTCATTTGCCATACTGTGAGTTTTCTATACAAGTTTTTCACTCTCAACTACTTTGTTTTACCTTGCAAAAAACAGCAAACATGGCTTCTTGAACTCTTCAAGACTTAAACTTGTACCATGTAGTCGAGAAGAAAAAGATGAAGTCTATTGATGCAATATACCAAGTAGAAGTTGGATATTGGGCACAAAAGAACTTTTTACAAGACTACAAAATCTATGAGATGGTGATTTATATGTAAGGACCTTTTCAACAACTTATGACAACCGCCAAGAAACAATCTATGGCCAATCTATTACAAAACTCAACCTTTGAAGCCCAATCTAATTATCTATTAAGATTTGTATCTCAAAATAAGTATTTCCTTAAAATTACAATCAACAAAAAATGGCCATAGACTAGTAAATTATAATATTCTAACACTATTTCTTGAACATATTTAGTTTTAGTTATACAAAATGTGTATTAGAAATCCATACATAATCCAAAATGTTTCAACAACCACATTCCTCATAGCCCAAGTGTCTGCAAAGTTATGAATCTATCATAAGTCTACCACAATTACTTCTCATATCGATATAAAGGAAAGAGACAACAAATCATGGAAAAAATATCAAAAATCATAGTTCAACAACTTTTTGTACATCCTCAAAATTGTTTTATTTCCATAACTACTAATCTCTTTATGTCTTCTAGTTAGAAAATAACTCCCAAAAATAATCTAGAGCGTCTTTAATCCTCAACTTTCCCACCTAAATCATCATTTCAATTCCACTTCAACAATCATAATCTCACCTACCCTATACTTACTTAATTGCCCTATCTAGCCTATTTCAAAATAAACATCATAGTGCTTACTCCTTATATTCACTACAACAATTCATGGTTTTTTCGACTAGGTTTTTTAGTTAAAGAAAACCCAAAAGTGACAAGTGTAAAAAAAACCACCTTGTCAATATGGACAAGTCATTTTGTACATGTCCAATACAACTGGGCAATCAAATTGGACCTTGACATTTTGACTAGTGAAATGACTAACTATTTGATTAATTATTTAACTGATGGATAATGGACCATTTGATTGGGTCAATTTTATACATAAATTAAAATCATTTTTTGGATTATTATTTTTTAAAATAATAGGAAGGTAAATAGGTAGTAAATAGGTTTAGGTAGGTCGAAGAAAGGCACTTAGGTAAGTAGGTTTTAGCTTAACCTAGCCTACCTAACCTACTAACCTAACCTAATTACTTTAGGCTAACCTACCTACCCTACCCTTCTCAACATGCACATAGGTTGTAAATATAAAGAATTGAACCCCCAAATTTTCCCAATGATAAACCAAGTCCTTACTAATGGACTACACCATCAAAGGTGTTCAACTTTTATCAAGTTTTTTACTTCACATGTTCATTTCACATCATTAAACATAATGGTTAAACCTAGATGACAACTAGTTGTTAAAATTAGTGATTTAAAATAATGGCTAAACTTAATGGCTAAACTCAATGACTTAAAATAATAGATAAACCTAATGGTTAAACTCAATGATTTAAAATAATAGATAAACCTAATGGTTAAACTCAATGACTTCAAATAATGGCTAAACTTAATTCCAAAACTTAGTGACTTAAACTATTGGCTAAACTTAATGACTTAAAGTAATGGTTAAACCTAGTGGTTAAACTTAGTGACTTAAAAATAATGGCTAAACCTAATGGTCAAACTTAATGACTTAAAGTAATGGTTAAACATAATGGTTTAACCTTGATTAAACCTAGTGGCTAAACATAGTGGTTAAACTTAATCGATAAACTTAATGGATAATGGTTGAACATAGGCTATACTTAGTGGCTATACTTAATGGTTAAATTTAAGTTATACTTATTGGCCATAGTTAGTGGTTTAACTTAGGTTAAACCTAATGCCAAAATCTAGTGGCTAAGCATAATGGCTAAACCTGATGGTTAAATTTAAATTAAACATGACAACTAAAATTTGGCTAAACTTAATGGCTAAACCTTGTGGTTACACCTAATGGTTAAAATTAAAAAGGTAAGTGGGTGGATAGGTAGGTAGATAATATCTTCTACGTAATTGGGCAAATATTTAGGTAGGTTTTATGAAGGTGAAAAACATAAGTAGGTAGGTGAAAAGGTATAGGTCAATAGGTCAATATGTAAATAATAGGTGGGTGGGTGGGTGGGTAAT
>Ga0116228_10000526_pt1 | contig 29319 bp, 32 predicted proteins | sample S1TSphfallax_2_FD_89694 | JGI IMG/M metagenome (GOLD analysis project Ga0116228, IMG submission 89694) | Host-associated microbial communities from peat moss isolated from Minnesota, USA - S1T2_Fc - Sphagnum fallax MG | ecosystem: Host-associated > Plants > Peat moss > Unclassified | place... | reverse complement strand
TGGCTTGTCCTAGCACCAAAAGTGTTCAAACTATGCACTAACCACCTTGTGTTGGTTTTGTGTAGGCTCGTGTGAATAAGTGAAGCTTGTCAATTCTTCCTAGTCCCATCCCAAAGCTCCAGCATGCCCTTTTACCCCTCCAAAGTGTTGCGAGCCATGGAGCATGCCCCGACTCCTTGCTTTTCCTGCTGTTTTCTATTTGGAACTCACATTTTTGTCCTTCAAGGAGTTGGGAGTGCATCATGAGGTCTCCTACTTGCTTTGCTACTTTTATATTTGATGTTGCCCCATTTATTTCCCCTTTGTCTTCTTCCTCATATGAAGTTTCTGGTTGTGGAGATAAAATTAAAGGCTCATACTCAAATGATGGCATAACTCTTTCCATTTAAGAAATCTTGTGTCTATATAACCTTTCATTCCTCTCATATTTTCTACAGACTTTCCAATATCTTTTTGAACAATGTCCTAAATTGCATCCTACCATAAGTCTGCATCTTTTTCCTCCATTGATAGTGCCTTGAACTTTACCTAGAGCAAAGTATTATGTTTCTTGCATGCATTATTTTCTATGAAGACAATATCATAATTGAATGGTTTTTTCTTCTAAATTTCCTTTAGAAGTTTGTTTAATTTTTTTATTAAAGGCCATTTGCTTTTGCAAATTTTTGTCCATTTCTGCATACCTTTGGTCAACTTACTATTATATTTCATTCTTAGCTTGATATGCATTGGCATTGTCCATTCTGAACTCCTCCACCTCCTTCTATTGCTTCAAGAAAGTTTCTTCCATGTTCTTGTAGTCTTTTTGAAGTATGTTATGTTTTATATTCAGAATATCCTTTTTTTGCTTTAAAACCTCGATAATTAACATTTGTCTTCATTGAAGTTGCCTAGAAGGAATCCCTTTCTATTTTGATGTTCTCCAAATCCTTGTTTTGCTTTTCCATGTTATTAATCTTTTGTCTAATTATTTAAAGTTTTGCCAATACCTATTATCCTCATTGTTCCTATCATGCAACTTTGCTTAAAGCTTCTACTCCTCCAAAGCTCCCTACAAATTTTGAACACATCTATCCTTCTCCTCTATAATTTGCTTGTTCTTGATCTCCAAATAAAAAAGTCTAAGCAAAATATTTGTCATCTATATACTACATTTGCTACTTGTTGAAACATAGTAGTATCTCTTCTATGCTCATCCAATTATGCTTCTATCCCTTGCACAAACCCTGGTGTATGAAAGCTAGGAGTTTGACCCTTGGAACTTGTACCTAAAGAACCTAGACTAATGTGTGCAATCCAAACTTCTCCAAATACATTCATGCATGTTGCATAACATCGTCTTGAAGGCAACATACCTTCATTTTTTTGTGGTGATGGAATAGATTGTTGTACTTCTAGTGGCTCTCAGTCAAAATCCTATATCTATTTTTCCATTAATTGTTGAGCTTGAGACTTTGGTTCCTTCTTGGGCCATCTTTGATGTTCATGCCCATTCGATCTCTACTTCTGCTTGGGAGAAATTAGTAGTCTCTAATCAAATTTAAGAGATATGAATTTTCCTTTTGTCTTTGACTTTGTTGTTGTTTTTTTGGCAATTTTGCTACTTGTTGAGGATTAATACTGCCTCTCATTATAGTATCTTCTTGTTTTCTTTGCCTCTTCTATAGAGTTTTTTTCTCTTCATCATTAGAAGATTGAGGCATTATAATAATTTTTTTGGTTGTCCTAATCTCTATTTGTTCCTCCTTTTTAGGAAAGATGTGAGTAGGGTTCAAAGGCCTTTTGTTTTCAATGAACCTCTCCCTCAAACTATTTTTTCTTCTTTTGTCCTCTTGAGGTTGTTTGACTTATTTCTTCTTCTTTTATGATGATGTTCCTTCTAATGGAAACCACTTCTGAAACATAACTTTTAGGACTATGGTAGAATGGCATACATCCTTTTTGGTTCTCTTTTGGTTGTTCCCTCAATAATATTTTTTTGACACTTATTCTATCTGATTCATTCCTTGACCAATTGAGAATACATGATTGTAACCCAATTAGCTGACTTTCCATGATCTGTTCTAGAGATCATCATAACACACTTATTGTTAAAATACCACACCTTATCCTTTTGGTAAATAATTGGCAAAATGGCAACAATTCTATTAACATACTCCGACCTCATCTTTTTTACAACCCACCCTTCATTGGTGTTGTAAGTGTCAAGGCGTCTATTTGCTATATTTGCCAATGCTACTTTGGCATCAAACATTTTTGCCTAGTCTGCCTTTGTTTCTCCTACATGGCATATTTTAAAAACTTTTACTAAGACATGTTTTTTTATTATTCTCTACTTGTCCTCCAACATAACCTTGATTTTGTTATGTTTAGGATCCAACTTCCAATTGTTTAGAAATTCAACTAGAATGTTATGTCAGGGTGTCTTCCACTCAATTTCAAACAAGCTTACTAATCTAGTTTGTTTGTCAAGGCTTTCTCTTCCTTTCTAGAACTTGTCCAAAACAAAATATTCTTTAGATTACTATTGTAATTTTACTTTGTTGGAGTAAAGACATACTTAACTTCATCATCTTGATGAGTATGCACTTTCTAATTCCCACATAGATTTGCAGCCATTACTTGCCGATTTGTTCTCTTTGTGCATTTCTTATTAGTAATATGAACTCTCTCTGGAATTTGCTCATGAGTATACACCTTTTCATGTAATGGTGATTATTGCTATTGTTGTAAATCGTCTTTCTATTGGTTTTCTTCATAATCTAAAATAGAAGTGGGATCGACTTGTTCACTAAAACTTGCTTATCTTTTGGGTTTTTAAAGCTATATCTCTTCAATGTTTCCTTATAATTTTATTTTTTTCTCTGATTGCTTCAAAAGCTCTTTCAAACTTGAATATCAAAGAGGATTTCTAAAATAAAAAAGAATAAATTGGAGAAGGAAAATGACGCACTCCCAACTCCTTGCAAGATTCAAAAGTGAGTCCAAGTACAAAATAGCGGAAGGGAGAGGAGTTGGGGCACGCTCCTTAGCTCACAACACTTTGAGGGGTAGAAGGGCGTGTTGGAGCTCCGGGATGGGACTAAGAAGAGTTGACAAGCTTCACTCACTCACATGGGCCTGCACACAACCTACATAAGGTGGATAGTGCGTAGTTGGAGCACCTTTGGTGCTAGGATGAGCCACGGGCAACACGGACAGACAAGATTCACCATTGCCCGAACTTGAGGGAAGCCACCACCTTCCCCCTTATAGTATACGTTGCACCTCTCCACCAGGCCTACATCCAAATGACTTTTCTCTCCCAGGACTCCCGAGTGGGAGTCTCGAAATTGCGCCAACTGGGACTCCCGCGACTTTGGAGCCCCATAACTTTTCTAGCAGACCTCAAATCGAGGTGCGGTCTAAAGCAAAGTTGTAACCCTTGTCAAGAGCTTTCCAACGATATGTCGCACATCATCTGCAACTAAGTAAATCAGGTCGATTCTCGACTTTTTCTGGTCGGGAGTCAAACTGGCAATTTGACTCTCGGCCCTTCTTTTGGCCATAACTTATGTTTCAAATGTCCAAATGAGCAATGCGAGCCCATTTTAGACATTTACGTTCCAAGAGCTTTTCAATGATGTAAAGAACGCCACAAGCCATTGAGTTTTGACCCCCTAAAATCGCTCTTTAAAGTTTCGGAAGTCCACCAGGACTCCATCTCCCAAAGTGAGAGTTGCCTTGGGAGTGTGAGGGTTCACTCCCTCACACTTTCTTACATTCCCGGGAGTATGTGATGTGACTCCCGTGCTTCCTCTTGGCCCGCAACCTTGCAACCCCTTTGCCTTGGTTGCAAGCCCAAGGCTAAGGTTGCGATAAAAAAGGTAGACCTCTTTTTAGAAACCTAGACTATAAAGGCAAAATGTTTACAAATTTCTATTAGTTTTTCAATCTTTCTTGTTCCTCTTTCAATTTCTATAACTTCTATTTAGATTATCTTTGTAATTTTTCCACAAGACTTTTTTCAACACACATTTTGGAGACAAAAAATGATTGAAACATGTTTATAAAAAACAAAAACAAAGAGTTGCTCTAGTGGTTGTCGCTTCTAAAAAGTTATCACCTTTTTTCATGAAGTGACGTTTCACTTTTCATTTTAAGGTCATTGTTTTAATGATTTGTATTTTTTCAAATTGTTTAACATATGTTGCCTCCTGGTTAAATTCATATTGACACCAACATGATCTACATTTAATACTTGTTGAACAAATAATTATGTGGACGTGGCACTGGGTATTTCTAATGACATTCCTAAATTTGATGACATAATATAGTCTACATTACATATTCCTTCTAATCTATGTTGAGTCATTAGATTAGCATAATTTTGTTTTGACGTCACTCACTTATTTACCCCATAATCCAATAACCATGATATTGTATCACCACGGTCTATGTATTTTTTCATAACCTGCTGACTTATCAGATTTACTATGATTTTTTTTTATACTATTGTCTGATTAATCCCAATAGTCTCTATTTGTCTTTGATCTTCTGAGTAGTCATTAATTTTTTCTTCCATGTGGTTTTCATCTATGGATTGTAAAGATTTGTGATCCTCTGAATTCTAAATCCCCTTCAATGTCTAATCCACATATGAATATGGTTTCAACTTATTAACATTGACCAATATTGGGTTTGGTTCAAAATTGTTAATAGAAGAAAGAACAACAATATTATTGGGTAAGCAATACTACACCCTAGATGAACCAAACTTTTCTTGAATTTTCCGAAATGTGTTTTTTCTCCTTTGGGAAACCATAAGACATAATCTCCAAATTGGAACTTCTTTTCAATATTTTTTTGTTGATTCCACAAAAAAATGTTCCATTGGTTGGCTCCCACATTGTTCTAAACCTTCCAATTTGTTCTCCTACAACTTTTCCAATTTTATAATTTTGGCTATTAACATTTTGGTTTGTTCTACATCCTTGTGGTCCCACTTATAACCGGTAGAACATATTCTGTTGGCATAAAAGGATGCAGACCATAAACTAATTAGTAAGGTGTATAACATGTTGACACCTTGTAAACAATCTTATATGAAAACAAAGTTGTAGATAAATGTTCATCTCAATTTGTTTTTTTTTCATGAACCAACTTGGTCAATAGTCTACTAATGACTTTGTTAGTAGACTTTGCTTGTCCAATTTCTTGTGGATAATATATAGTAGAATTAACATGTTTCAGCAAAAACTATTTTGTTAGATGTTTTATTGTGCCATTGATGAAATGTACTCCCTAATTTGTAACTATGGTCAATGGACATCCAAACATGGTCAAAACATACTCATACATAAATTTGGATATAATTACTATAATATAGGTTCTGAGTGCCTTTGCCTTTACCCATTTGGTTGCATAATCTATAGCTACCAAAATGTGTTTGTTTCCTGTTAATCTTTCTACTATTTTAATTGGACCTATAAAATCTAAACCCCACTTCATAAAAGGTTCCTTTGGAAGTGTTGTTACCAACTTGGCCAAACTCTTTGTTTTGAGTCTTCTAATTTTTTGACAACTATCATAGCTTTTGCAAAAGTCATGAGTATCCTTGAATAAAATTGGCCACCAATATCCTACATCTAGATTTTTTTTTGTAATAATATTTGTAGCAAAATGTCCTCCAACCACTCCATGTAGCTCCTTTAGAACAAATTGTGTTTCTAAGGCAGTCAAACATCTATGCAATCTATTGTCTTATCCCACTCTATACATGATTCCCTCTTTTAGAGTGAAAGGTTTGACCTTTTTAGCCAACTTTTGTTTCTGAGCTAGATTCAAAGTTCTTGGCATCTAACCTATCTCAAAATAGGTTTTTACTTCTTACATCCATCTAGGTTCTATAGAAAATAATGATGCATCCATAGTCTAATCTGGGACACCTAATGGTTTTGAAGTATTTGGTAATTTGGATAAAACATCAACAATTACATGTGCTCTAATAGGTTTGTTAACTATTGTAAACTCATACTCTAAGAATAACAACAACCATCTTGCTATCCTTCCTAACACCTATGGTTTGTTGACCAAGTACATTAGAGCCATATGGTCTATATAAAAAAAAAAATTGTTTCGCAATAAAAAATGTTTGAATTTATGCAAAGCATAATCCATTGCTAAGGCTTTTCTTTCTGTAGTGGTATAATTATGTTTTGCTTTATTGAACAATTTGGAGGCCAATTATAGGTTGGTCATACTTACTAATTGGGTTTTGTGCCAACATTGCACCCATTGCCAACAATGATGCATTTATGTGCACATGAAACTCCAATTGCCAATTCAAAGGTATTAAAATTGCTTCCATGTACTTTTGCTTGATTTGATCCCAAGCTTCTTAACATTTTGTGGTCGAAATAAAGGGTTATGTTTTCCTCATCAACTTAGTGATTGGTGCCATGATAAAGGTAAAGTTTTTGATGAAATATCTATTAAACTAAACCATACCATTAAAAACCTTAATTTATTGTGGATTGGTAGGTATTGATATATTCATTATTACCTCTTCTATTGGTTGAATAAATTCAACTATTAACAATTTGTTAATGCCCTATTTGACCATTACAACATAATTAAAGTTCAATATGTACCTTATTTGATGTGCTAGTGGAATTGAAGTATCTAATTAAATTTTGTGTTGAACCAATTCTAGAGGTATGCCTTTCAAATCTTTGTAAATCTAGGCAAACACATCCTTGAACTCCTTAAGTAGCATCTAAAGCTCCTTAATCTTCTGCTTTGTTAATTGTAAATTAATCTTGATGTATTGTGGATTTGCCTATGTGCCAAGATTCAACTTAACAAATTATTATTTTTCAATCAAAGTCCAATTTGCTATCTAAAGTTTCTATACTTGTATTTTTGCTAGTTTTTCATCCATTTGAATATCATCATGGCTATGATGGTAATAGGTTTCTAGATAAACCTTGTTTTCTAATGAAACCTCTAGTCTAATACAAAAATCTTTTGATTTCACTGTTGAAGGCTCCATTTTTGTAGCTATTTGATTTGATGTCCCTCACTTTGGATCAAATTTTTTAGTGCTTCTAATTTTTGACACTCCAACATTTAATAATGAAACCATTTTTTTCTGAGAGAGTAATTGTGCCAATTGAGAACAATTTTGGTTTTGTTTCAAAGATTAAATCTTCTTCTTCATCTATTAAACCTTCCATCAAGTCATAACAAACAAGTAATGGGGGCCTTTTGGTTTTTACTCCCAATTTCCTATTAACTGATATTGTTCTCACTCTTCTATTACTTTGAACAATAATGACATTGTTACCCCAATTATGTGTAACCTTTGCATCTTTGAGCCAAGGTCTTCCTAGCAACATAAAATGGTTAGAATCTACCACATTGTTTTTTCAAAATAATAAATGTGGCTATATATGGAATACCATGTATGTGAAACTTCAAATTTTTTATGATTCGTAGAGGTTTGGTCATACTTTGATTTGCCATTTTGAGGTGGTATGGAACTAATCTTGGTTTGGGTAAACCTAACTTTGTTATGAGGTTTTCTATTATAATGTTCACACTTGCTCTTCTAGTTATTAAAACATCCTCAACAACGTTCTTCCCAACTTATAAGTGGATAACTACCATTTGGTTATCTACCTTTATAATTGTTGAATTTAGTTCAAAATGTGTTTCAACCACTATCTCAACCACTAATGTTAGTGCAAGCAATGATGCAAGCAATGGGTGATGGTGGTCATGTTCATGACATTCCATCTGTTTTCCTAGTTGCATTGAAAATTTTAAACACTTGAAAAAACTAAGCTTTATAGATCACATATAGTTTATGATCATAAACATTTAAGGTTTAGATATTTTCTATGTGGTGCAATGGAATCTCCATATGCTTCAAGCCATTTTTAGAGAGAGTTGAAGGCCCTTGAAATAACTAAGATGGCTTAATATTTCACCATAGAGATAAAACATCAAAATTCATGTTTTAAAACCTATTGTTTCTTTGTGGGCTATAGTGGAGATTCCATGTGCTTTCCTTGGAGTTAAAATGAGAGTTTTATACACTTGAAAATGTTTATACATCACTAGTTCATATAATTTGTACATGGTCCTAAAATCCATCAAATTTTAGATATGTGCCCCTCTATGTGGTGCAATGGAATTTCCTAATTTGTTTTGCCATTTGTATTCAAAGTTTAAGGCCTATGAAATAACTGAAATGAGGATAAAAAAATTGTTGTGCTTTGATTGAAATCATTAGAGGATGTGAAGAGGTGTTTAAACTAGACTCAATTGGATGAGCATGAAAAAAATAAAAATCTTACACCACTCAATGGATGAATGCAAAGAAAACCAAGATCTTATTCCTGTAATGCACAAAGAGGCTCTTAATGAAACCTCTTGGTGATAATTGAAATTTTTAGTATATTTAATTTTTTTTTCATAAAACATTAAAAAAGATGTTAGTATGATAAAAACTTTCAAATGATTCTTGAAAAATGACGAATATTATCACATTGACTACATTGAAATTTTAAAAATCATGTTTCAAAAATGTTTTTAACATGCAAATGTCATTTTTTTTTTGTAAATGAAATGTTTGTGCATGAAAAAAAAAATCATTTACAAAATCCAACATCACACAAGGAAATAAATAACTTGGGTTTTTACATTTAACTCATGTTAGACTTTTAATCACTTAAAATAGAAGATATTATAATTTATAATGAAACACAAATTGCAATTTATTTATATCTACAAGAAATAGTTATGGGTTATAGTGGGCTCTCCATCCGCTTTCCCAATTGTAATGAAAATCTTAGACAATTGAAAATTTTGAGATGGCTAGACCATATAATCTAGGTGATCCTAAATATTTCTTGGTCCAAATAGGTGTTTTATATGTGGTGTAATGGAATCTCCATATGCTTGGCCACTTGTAACGAATTAAGTTAAGGCCTTTCAAAATGCATGATATTTCATATAGTTGTTTAGAGCATGAGAATTCATGTTCTAAAACTTGGTATTGCTTTTCTATGGGTGGCAATGATTTTCCATTTGCTTTCCCAATTATGGTTAAAGTTTTAGACACTTAAAGGTTGAGATGGCTAAATCATACATTTTACATGATCACTAAATTTAGGGTTCCAATAGGTCCCTCTCTGTGTGGTGCAATTGAATATCCATTTGCTTTGCCACTTGCATTGAAAGTTCTATGCATTGGGCTTTAGACATGTCCAATATTTTTGCTATTATAACATTTGTGAACAAATGTCAATAATAACAACACACTTGTTATTCAGTCAAGACTGCAAAGTCCAAAGCTAATCCATTCAAAGCTGGGGAATGAAAAAAGGGTATGCAAATAGAGAATTTGAAAGAAATTGAGTTAAAAAGACTTATATGAATGATCTATGTAAAGTACTAAAGGCTATACCCTAAGACATATTACATTAGAATTGAACACCAAAACCCTTATCCCACAACAAACTTGCAAATTACAAATGCATGAACTTTGAATGAGGTGATTACACTTGGCACTTGCAAATATGTGGATAACAAATGGAATAGTTGTTGAGACCACATGTGGTTCTTTCTTAGTAAATGTTCCAAGTTGAAAGGTCTACAATAAAAAATAAATGCACACATGAGACTTGAATTCTAGACATAGTTAAATCAAATATGAGAGAGAGAGAGAGAGAGAGAGAGAGAGATTAAGCTTTAGATAGAGTTAAAATAAGAGGTCCAAAGAATGAGAGCTTGAATAAGAGGTCCAAAGAGGTTAAGCTTTGGACAAAGCTAGAATAAAAGACAAAAAAAAGACAATGAGAGAGCTTGATTAAGCTCTGGACATAGTTAAAACAATAGACAACAAGGAGACAAAGTGAGAGAGCTTGATTAGACTCTAGATAGAGCTAGAACAAGAGAGAGAGAAAGAGCTTGAATAAGCTTTGGAGAAAGAGAAAAAAAAAAAGCTTTGGATAGAGCTATAACAAGCTATGGGAGAGGGAGTGAAAGAGAGCTTAATTAATAAAGTTAGAACAAGAGACATAGAGTGAGAAAGAGTTGGACTAAAGCTCTAGACAAAGCTACAATAAGAAAAGAATGTGAGAGAGCTTGATTAAGCTTTAGATAGAACAAAAGAGAGAGAGAAAGAGAGGGAAAGCTTTATAAAGAAAGAGAAGAGAGTTTGATTAAGCTCTAGACAAAGTTAGAAAGAGAAAAAGAGAGCTTGATTAATCTCTAGACAAAGCTAGAAAGAGAGAGAGAGAGGGGCTTGATTAAGTTTTGGAGTAAGCTAGTACAAGAAACAAAGTGGACAGGAGCTTGAGTGGGAGTGAAAGAGAGATCTATAAAGAGAAAGTGAGAGAGAGCTTGAGTAAGATTTTGGATACAATTGGAAAAAGAGAGAGAGGGTGTGAGAGATTGAAGGGGAGTGAAAGAGGGTTCAAGAGAAAGAGATAGTTGTGAGAGGGAGTGTTCTAGAGCTCTCATTTTCTAAAATAGATTCCACAAAAAATGACCATACACCTACAATCTCCAAAACAGAAAATGCATGTGTAAACTTTTCATTGGGCAATTGCATTTGGTACTTGAAAATTGTCTTGAGAAGTGGTAGAAATGTTGTTGAAACCTTGGTCACTCCCTAGGCTGCACTCCACACACAAGGTGAACTACTCCACTTGTAGAAAACAAGAGCTTGAGACCATGTCCAGAAGCTTGGAAGGTGATGATAATACTGAAGCATTCATGGATGAGGCCATAGACATTTCACCTAGAAGTTCAACAAACAAGCTGGACAAGAGACCAGTCCCAAAAGGGACCCCAAGCCCTAGTGCAAAGGTAAACAACCTCTTGCATGACCTTTATGGGATTATGTTGTTGCCATTAGGGTTCAAATTGTCTAGAAATATGTGTTGGAATCTAGAAGACAGAACCTCTCTAATACTATCCAGTATAGAATGGTTTACAACTATGTTTCCCCTTGGTGTGTTCAATTATGTATCTTGTTGCAATTCTTCTTATTTCATTTTAACAAGCTATGTAAAGTACACTAGTTTGTATATCCCAAATTTTGGTTTTAGATTAAAAAAATTCACCACTTATTTCTTGTCACATGGGTCAAGAAGCACATGACCTTTGCATTTACCATACTTTCAGCTTTGAATATATTGTTAAATAACCTATTGAAGAAGGTGTCAATCAATATTTTAGATGCAAAAGGCATGTAAAAACAGTCCATGGGTCCATGCAAAATTCCATAGATTGTTGGGGCTCATGTATATGCCTGATACCACATGATTATTACATTGATCTAAGGTTTGGAAAGGTGGATGTCCTTTGTTTCACCATTGGAAGAAAGTTAATATTGCATTTGGGTTCAACATTTTGGTGTTATTTGTAAGGGCCTGCATAAATAAAGTGGGTGAAAAAAGGTGTATGGAATCAGAAAGGAGACTAGGTGAATGTGAGGTCCATAGAACAAAAAAAAGGGAGAGAGGGCGTGAGAAAGCCCACTAACTTGAAACAAAGAGGCGATGGTCTTGGGTCATTACTAGAGCTCAGATGCAAATAACAAAATTAAGTACAACCGTGAGACATAGGTCCACAAGTAGGGACAGAGGTTGAAAAAGGGCAATAATGGGAGGGAGATATATTGTGGAATGGGGGCCTAGAGGGGCCTATGGAGAGAGAGAGAGAGAGAGAGAGAGAGAGAGGATGTTAAAAGGTGTGGCTAAATATTGCAACTTGAGAGAGTGAGTGAAAGAGGGGGTTGTAATGCTACTGGTTTGGACTATGGGCTTGCAAATAAAGTGTGTGTTTGATAGAGGGTGAAAGAGTGAAGGGGTCCTACGTTTGTTCTTTCAACGTTATTGGTGACGCTAATTTATATTTTGGAACAACATATCTAGATCATATTGTTTGCTCTTGAATTCCATATGTAAATTAGAAATATGGGAACAAAAAAAGATGGCCATGGAACAACCTCAAAGTTTTAGGGGCAATTGTGTATTGTCTTAACTTATTTAGATTGTTTTGTTCCAATGTATCGAGTGTCGGCTATGGGTGTAGGTGCAAAAGTTCATGGGCTCCTATTTTTGCCATGACTATTGGTGATGCATATAAACCATCTACCCTTCAACTTATGGGTTCCTTGTTTTCTTTATTTTTAGGTCTCAAAGAAATCCATAGCAAGTCCTCATGGGCAAGTTGACCTAATGGTTGCCCAAAATGTGCAAGTAATGAAAGGCTCCAGTCATCCCCTAAGCAACATGAGTGGGCCTAAGTTTCCCCCAAACAATTTGCCACAAGTCTACCAAGGTGGTGGACCACTTGGTCCTAATTTGCTACAAGGTATGCCACCACAACAATTAGGACAAGGTTTGCCACAACAACAATGTGGACAAGGTGACCTTAGCAACAAAAACATCAAATGTTCTTACAAGGTGGACCACAATCGTCTTACATTGGCCAATGAGGTCCTTATGGCTATGGCCAATATTGTGGGCCAATCCTTGGGTCTTATGTGCCTGCCCAACAAAATTGGGGTGCTCGAGGTTCACAATGCACTCCAAGTTCACAATAGGCGGTTGGAATAGGTTTGTAGTATGCAAGAGGTTCTACATTACCAATCTCTACCTCCGATTTGGAGTAATCATTCTTAGATGGCCAACATAACCCCCCTCCTCCAATAGTTTCTAAAGAGCCACCCTTGCCACAAATGACAGACATACCAACAAGTTAACCAATGGGTCAGATCCCAACACGACAACCAAAGTCTAAAGCTAGAGCCCATAAACGGGCAGAAAGAAAAACATTTTCGGTGGAGATGGAAGAATGGTTAGCAAAGGGTTTGAAACCACACACAGTTGAAGTAACTGCAAGAGGGAAGATTGATGGGGCGTGCCAAGAGAAGAATGCATGAGATGACAAAGCACGAGTGTAATGGGTGATGCATGGCATGTGCAATGGAAACAACAAACTTATGTAGTGATGGAAAAATGTTCTTTCTACCTCCATTGTTGAAATCAATCTAAGTAAAATCTAGTGACTTTTCATCTTCTTACAGGATTCGAGTAGGAGAAGGAGGAGAGCCATGGTGCGGGGTACACGATTTGGGAAGATCAGCGAGGGTATTGTGACAGCATTTGGTGGGGTAAGGGGAGCCCAGAACGTGGCAGCGTGGGGGGTGGCGGGGATTGTGGCCTACTATCTGTGGATCAAGCCAGAGAGGGAGCTCAGACTAGAGCAGGAGGAGGTACAACAACTCTGTCCATCATCCTTCAAGCAAGCTCATTCTTGTTGTACTATGCTCTCTCTCTCTCTCTCTCTGATCTTTTCTGGTCATGGCGACAGGAAGGAATTTTTTTCCCACATGAGCCTTTCCTGCATCTTGATTTCGTGATTGTCAGTTGAAATTCTCTCCGAGGGTGTGATATCGACACAAACCCTAAGAGAGAACATGGAACCCTAGGAGAGAATTGTTTCTCTTCTGCAATAACATCTGATTTTGCTGCACCAGGCAAGGTTTGCAGCACTCATGAGGGACAAGGATCGGCATGCATACGTGGAGAGAAGACGGCCAATGCCTGATCCACAGGTAGAAAAAAGCCCCCATCTCTTCACGCTCTACTTACTCCACAAGGGTTTGTTTGTCTCAGTGAGAGATCACATGAAGGAGAGCATGAGAAGCAGAAATCATATTGGATTGGACCACAATTTTCTTCATAGTTTTCAGGTTTTCCTTGGTACAAGCTGACAGATGGCTCCTTGAACTTTAGACACTCCATTTTCCCCTCTCTTCTCAAAGAAAATTGTGACTGACTCTCTCTAATATATAGTAGTTTGCATCATCCTTCTGGTCATGAATGTTCATCAGATCAGCTTGAGATTGAGGGTTTGGAAAAATCAACATGTGATATATGTATCTGTCTCCTTTCTGTGCTGATGACAGGATACAGGCCTGATACGAGGAAAAGTGAAAGATCCAAGCTAGAGCATTATTGTATATTCTTCTATGCATTGTTGTTGTGCATCATTTGTGCACACATTACAATACACAAGTTCATTTCTTGACTGCTAGCCAATATCAATCATGGCAGAAGTCTTTTCTGTTGTTTTCAGAGGTTTGATCTGACAGAAACTTAGGATGCAGATTGAACTTGCATGACAGTGGTTTACCTGAAATTTTTGGATGGATTATTGTATTCTGCCTACACCCCACTGTCAGGAGCTGAAGGAGCTGATGATGGGGATATTTCATGTGGTGGGAGTCATGGCAGAGCTTGTAACATGCTATTCATGATGAAAATTGATGATGGTCTGACTCTCTGTTGGTGACACTCACAAAAGTTATGACCGCCACTCATTCTGACAGAATGGGTTACCTTCAAAGCGGTTGTTGTAGAGATTTCTCTGCCATCTCATAGACAAGTTACAGAACACTTTTATGGAGATTCTTGATAAGAAGTGGAAAGTCTGGCAAAGTCTGGCACTTAAGTGTGTTTCAGTTTAAGTGCCTTTCAGTTCTATGTTCTCTCAGATTTTGGATCCTGATTAGGTGTACATGGAGCCCTTTTGTTGAAGGCACACCTCTTCTTACTTTGTGTACAAGATTATTAATCGAATTCCATTTCTCTTTGGTCAACAAAGAAAAAGTTCCTTTCAAATTTCAGCATTCAGAGTCTTCCAAATGTCATCACTCAGAGTCTTGTAAGTGGGGAGCTTTTCCCTAAGCCTACTTCATCCTTGTTTCTCTTTTCCCTTTTTGTCTGTTACAGGTATAATTCTGTTCTTTCTTCTGGCTATTGTGCATCCTCTTTTGTTTTTTGTCTGTGTATGTTTTCTCTGCGTTATCCCTTGTATGGTGTTAGGTGCAAGTCAGTATGATTGTTTAGTCTTCCCATTGCTTCAGTACTCACAACAGAAATTCCATGCATACACTGGTAGTTATACTGGCCCATACCCACTGTTGGGAGCTGATGAAGTCAATGGGTAAATAAGTTGTGATAAGGTCACCATCATACTCGCTGAGGAGGAGGCCTTGAGCACTGTCCAAAACTACTGCCCTGTGATGGTTACACCACCTTGCCTCATTTGCTCCCAAGAGTTCCTTAAGGTGTTCTCATGGTAGTCGCTGCTCTGTGGTGAGGCCACACCATCTGAGTTGTTCTCAAATCATGAGCAGATGGGCAGATGAACCAAAGAACAATGACACTATGATTATGGTGGGACAGATTGAAAAAGGGTTCTAGTGATGGCTATCATGAACTGTAACTACACTTCCTCCCACCAAAAGAGGAGTCCTGGAGCCACTAGGCTAGTTACTGTTGGTGACACTGGAACAAGTGAGACTGTCACTGACTTCACTGCTGTTCATACTGACTGTAACATTGGAGTTCTAGTAGACTCAAGCTTTGGTGTTATCCAGCAGGTTGGTTGTACAGAAAGCTCTACAACAAGACTTTGAAGGTTACTGTTCCATCAGTAACAGCAAAATGAGTATGGGAAAAGAATGCATGCAATTATCACTTTATGGGTGTCTTTCCAAGGTATTAGACCAATACCTTCTTTGTGAATGGCAGTGACTCAGTTGTTATGAGTGACCCCCATTAAGCATACAATACTCTGCCCAATATTTCAGGCAAACTATTGTTACATTTGATATGGGGTAACCCACTGACATGATGAGGAGTTTGGCTTGGGAGACATCTTTGGGTTTGTCAAAGATGAAGCAAGGTCTACTGTGTAGGGAAAGGCCCTGCTATCAGGAGCAGTACACTATGGGACTGAGGGTAGAGCCCAAGGTCCAAGGCATATTGCTATCAGGATAGTATGCTCTGGAACCAAGGGTGGAGGCTGATGACCAAGGTGTATTGTGAAGGGTACTGCACACCCAATGACTGGGGTGCCAACCCAAGGTGGAGCTGAGGGGGCCAACCCTTGTTTGGCCCAAAGACTCCTTAGCACCCAATGTGAAGGCTAAGAATATCTGCCATGACAAAACTTTTCCTGTTCTTCTAGCCTTAGTATACACACCACCAACAAAAGGAAGGTGGGTGTGAATAAAATGAAAGCTTGGGTTACCTTTGTGACAAGAAACAGATTCTGTGAAAGTCTACAGTGAAAAAAAACCAGACTGTGAGCAGGAGGTCAAGAATGAACAGGGAGAAGCTAGGATCCTTCCAAGCAGCTTTCATTGGGCCTACAGAAGCCACTGCCATACATTAACAATTTCCTGGAGTGAGGAAGCATGAACCTCATATTGGACGGGAATAATGCAGCATTCCTCTGGCTATTCTAAGTAGATACTCATGCAACACAATTTGCTCTCTACTGGTCAGTGTACTTGGGGCCTCTGATGTCCTCCAGCTGTCCTCATCCCCATCTTCAACCTCTGATTTATGATGAGTCAGCCTTTCTCGAGCATCTTCAATGAGCTTCTTTAACTTCTGCAAGACAGAGGATCGCATGATTTCATTGCAAGTAAGCTTAGGCAATATCCTCTTGACTGAGGTATTGTGGCCTACAGAGTGCTGAAGCTAGGAAAACATTTTAGATTATAGACTATTTCCCACCACTGGAGAGGAATTTTCTGGAGGTAATGAACAAACACTCTGCCACTTCTTCAACCTACCCACCCAGTTGAGGGCCCTTGAGGAGAAAGTATTCAACATTCTAATAAATTCCTTGTATGAGTCAGAAACATTAAGAAAGAAAAATCCCATGGGCAACCTAACAGATAGTTACAAAAGGACCTCATACCTGTTGGTCAAAGTAGAACTCGCCAGAATATGAGAAGAGTTCATGAGTTACAGATTCATCCCCAGCCAAAAGGCCCTCTATCCAACACTTTGCAGTCATCTGTGCATCATTGTCTCTCTCAATTCTTTGAAGATATTTCAAATCACTAATTTCCGCCTGCATGATTGTGAGTTGTTATGTTAGAATATTGGGAAGAGTAAAAGAGTGCTGCCCTCTCTCCAAGATACCCAACTTTAAAATTACATAAGAGGAAATCTAACTACCCAATGGAACCAAGTCAAGTTTCCCTACATGATCTATCTGGATTGATATACACAGGAGTTGGTGTCAGACAAAACACCTCAGAAAGCCTGGCTGGGTTTGGTGCCAGTCCATTTGGCTCAAGTGCTGTTGGTTCAGAAGGATCACAACCCTTGCAAGCCTTGAGAACGAGATCCATCATCACAGGATCCACATCATGAAGTAGGCACCCTGCAGATCCTCAGGCAAAAATATAGAGTTCACATACCCATTCTCATGGCAAGCATCTCTTTCTGGATCAGTAGCAGAGTAACAACAATGGATTGCATTGCTGAAAAATGCTCCCATCAATCAAAGACCTCTAGGTTTTAACAGTACTAGTACCAAATGCACCAAGGCAAGCTAAGCACATACCTATGTAATGAATCTGCCTTTGCCTTGTGTTGCGAGCCTTTATGCTCAGAGACTGCCACATGGATAAAGGCAATGATACACCCATTAGTCAGGAAGGTTCACCAGCAAAATTAGAGGATAATAAGATATCACTACACATCAAGATGCAATTGTACAACCAGCAGAAGCAAGAGGACAACACAAATTTTCACTAAATCTCTTCCTTACCTCTGGTTTATTAAAAAAACAGTTTACTACTACATTGCTGTTGTTTCTCTGCCAAAATCTTGACCTTTCATAGAGAAGAAGGATGTACCTTCACCAGCATGATGGCCTCAAACACTTCATTTGACAGCCTTGCCCACCTGCAATCTCATCTCCAAGAGAATAACACATTGTTACCTACCCAATCAAGTCTGCCCATTCCAATTACCTTTGGACAACATCAACCAATACCTCTCCCTCTCTCTGTTGGGTGCACAGGAAAGCCCCAAGAAGGCAACAGCAGATAGGTGTACACAAGGCTTATGACAGGTCCTGATTCACAAGCAATTTGTACTCATGCTCTTGCACTCAAGTCCATTCACTTTGAAGGTTGGCAATTCCAAACCAGTGGGACAGTTTGAGCTTTAGTCTGACCAGATTCCATAACTGCTTCTCTACTGACCAGTGTCTATCTTTTGTCCCTTGAGAGTCAATAGCAGAAATAGCCAATGAACCAACCTCTTGGCCAGATGCAGCTGGGATGGAGACAGAGATGCAAGCTGAACAGCCCAGTCGTGAGCTCTCAATGCTTTTGTCTCACTTTCATCTCTGGTCTCTTTGTCCTCACTATGTGGAGGAGGCACATCTTCATCATCTTCTTCCTCCATGTCATTGCTATGCCTCCCAAGCTGCACAGCACTCAACTGTATCTTCTTCTTCCCTCTTCCCTGGATTTTGACTGCAGTTCTTGTCTGCAATTCCCTGATTTGTTGAAGAAACTGCAAACCACTTAGAAAGATTTTCAACCTACCTTTTGGCCTCCAAAAGTACATCTTTCAGCCATGCTACCCAGCCTGTCCCATGCCTATTCAGACCCCTTACATGCTGACAAGAGATAGAGGCATTTCTTTCACATGGGTGGTGATATTGTGTGACCTTCAACATGACAATGACATAGGAGAAAACAACGCCACGAGCTGCTGCACCACAGACAGGAAAACAGGTAATGGAAGTGAGCTGCCGTTACCTGAAGCTACATGGAGCCGCACATGCTCTCTCATCGGCCCATGCTGCTGCTGCTTGGACTAAACCACGACTACAGAGGAAAATTCTCTCACGCAGATGGCGGGGCGCGGAGCAAGAAACAGGCAGCTTGAGAGACAGACGGCTGGGAATAAGTGTGGTGAGCATTGGCAGATGCTGGTTGCTGGTCGGTCTCCACAACGGCTTGCCTACTATATGCAGCATCCCTGCACCTTTTCTTTCACCTTTGAAGCAAGTACTTGTTTTGTTTCCTATTCTCTACTCTATTTTCTGCCTCCGTGGTCTTCTGTGCACAAAAAACTGTTCAGAAGACCAAAATCCTGAACTCTCTCCAAGCGTCAGAAGGGAAAGCGGCAACGCTCCAACACCGAAAACATGATTCGGAAGAACACATGCACCCACAACCAAAACCCAGTTTAGGGTTTAGACAGAGCCCTCAACCCTAATATTGCCCTTCGTCTCTCGAAGCGTCAGAAGACAACTCATTTATTCTCAAACACCAAAAATATGATCTGGAAGAAGAAGATCTCACAAACTTGCTGCAGCTTGCATGAGGATAGGATTGATGTTTTTTATTAGCTATGTCTCTTTAGTGTTGCTTAGTTTGTTTGCCCAAAATTTTGCTAGTTTATAAGCACTTGTTGAAGCAATGCCTCACTGGATGCATTCCTTCTGGAAATACACCAGAATCTCAGGGCACTGCTTTTTATATCGTATTTTGCCTGAAATTCTGAGCAGATCATTATATAGGTACTTATCTACATCCACCATCAGGAGCTGATGAAGTCAGTGGAGTAACAGTGATGGAAGGTGATGGCCTGCTACTTGGTGAGTGACAATTCACAAGAGTATGATGACTGCATTCATTCTTTATATTTTTTTTGTTTTGGTTTTGCCAGAACTGACATAACAGTTACCTTCAAGTGTTATTGTGGAGTCTTCTCTGCAAGCTCATAGACACATGTAGGCACTTGAAGAGGCATTTGCTCCATAGTTGCTTTTGAGAGTATCTTAAAAACCTCCCAGAGTCGGTACTTGTGAACCATACGAATGGCCTCACTTACACTATTTATGTATTCTGCAGTTCAATCCATCCTTTACCTGGTTCCAAAAGGAAATGCACCATTGGACCAGGATTCAAAGCAGAGTAAACTGAGAGTGCCAAAACAGACCAATATGAATCTTCTCCAAGTGAAGAATTGCAATCCATGCAGCCTGGATCCATGGAGAAGTCTGTAAAGAAGCAATCTCGACCCGATTGCTGATGATGTTTGCATTCAAAAGACATATCACTGAGTGGAGATTAGTGATTCTGCAGGCACAAGGTATGTTGCCATGACAATCTTTGGTTGATGTTTCCTGATATCTTGAGCATGCTAATTACAAAAATAAAAGGAATTTTGAAGTAGCAATTGATCAAAGGTAACTAAACATTTTTTGCGGTTAATTGCTTTTTGTAGAAATTCAAAGAGAATACTAACAATGGTTCATGACCATTTCTCAGTACCAACTTTTAACCTATTGCATTTTTTGCATTGTTTACCTAGATTATGTTTATGCATGGAAGACCATTAACATTCATAATGAGACCTTTGATGATGCCATAACATTCTGAAGTACTTGTTCAATTTAGTATGACTTTCATCTCTTCTTTTTAGATTCCAGTGGAAATCTTACATTTGATGTTGAACACAAGGTGTGTAGAAAATGGCCAAACAGTTCATTTTCATTACTAATACATGAACTCAACAAAATATAAAGCATATAAAACATTAATGATATGTTAAAGTTTGCATAAATTAAACAACGGACATCATTGTTGGCAGAAAAAATATTTGTTTTACAAATGAAGCAACCTTGGAGAAACTTAATTGGGAATTCAATTCAGGTATTGCAGCATGATATTGTTCACATCTTGTATCCCGTGTGGCATCAGAATGAACAAAGATGAAATTGAAGAGTTACATAATGGGTTCATGGCATACCTAAACATTGTTTTGTTTAGATGTTGAAACTTTAATGTTGTCAAAGATGAATTGCACATATCCCAATTGTCAACAAAGAAATTTGATAGACTAATAGAAAGTGCGAAAAACCGAATGGTAACAGTGTTACACCCACAGCTTGTGACAGATTATATGAGCAAAAAGGCTTGTGTAGAGATGACAAATAGGTAGAATCCACAACACAGTATAGAAGTGAGGGTTTAATTTCTAGGCATTCTTTGAGGGAAAAAAAGTGAATTAGCCATCCTCATGAAACTTACTTGCTTGTACTAATCAGAATCAAGCTTCAAGACTACATTTGAGAGGAGATTCATCAATAACTTACAATGCAACTTACATTCATTTCATTCTCAATATGAAGAATTCTTTAGCTGCATATGTAGCAGCTTTCTAAGGAGTATTGTAAGCTGTGACGAGTGGTTTCTACTGCTGTGCTACAGTGTAGAGTCTTGAATGAAGAAGCAATGGATGACAGTAGGATTTTAGAGCAACATTCTTGCCTTCATTACAAGTGCAAAATATCACAAGGTGATGAGTAAGGCAAATAGGTACATAGTGGGTAAGTCCTGTCTTACCTTGAAAAACTGTAAACACCACCAAAACTGGAGAGGCATGGTGCTCTCTAATTGTGCATTTCTTCAGAGTAGGGTATTTTGAACTTCTGCAAGGAACATCTGAAAAAACCACTGCACAATAGTCTCACAACTGCAGTCACAATAGAGAGAGTTAGTTTGGAACCTTACTGACAGCAATATAGCTAGAAAACATCACACTCACACCATAGTGGTGTTTGAAGCAACAAATGCTTACAAGCTGGCTACTAACCACTGTCTTAAGTTGCATTCATTGAGTTCCATATACAGTAAAATTAGGTACAGTTGGTGACAATCCCCAAGAAAGAATTTTGAACTGCACAAAAGTGAAACAAAGAACTGCTAAAAAGGGTGACAATCAATGTCTGCCAACAAATGGAGCAACTATTGCCACTCTACATAACAATGGTACATGCCAATGTCATGCCCACCTCTTTCATGTTTGCAGCTGATCATTGACGTGCAAAATTGTTTCCATAGCTATGGACTTGAGCAGCTCATTATGTGCAGGAGGAGGAGCTCAAGGAGCACAATAGACTGTCTATTCCCTGTTTTGGCACACGATCATGCACCACTATGAACTACTAAAAGGATTTTGGGTTTTGTGTATCATACAAAAGGCTCCTGGGCTGCTGGAAAAAAAAAAGAGGGAAAAAGGAAGAGATTTAATGGTTGGTAACTAAAGGATTGGGTTCCCAGGCAGACAATCCGTGCACAATATGGTTCTTCCATCCAGTGAGGATCCAGCCACCATCTTCTCCAATGCCAAAGTCCTTGTGGTAGGAACCCATCATGGCCTTCATTTGGGACAAAATGGCAAGGTTCAATGGCCTCTGTATGAATCCAGCTCGTTGAGTTCTTGATTGCCATTGCCGGTAAGACTCTGCACGTTCTACTCGCTCCAGACCCTCACAAGCTACTATGTTCAGAATCTCCCTTCCAAAGCGCTCCCTTTCAAGCAGCACCCTGTCTGGATCATCGGGGGGAAGTGACCCTTCGACAGCATCAAACATGACTGAAAAATGTTTCATGCACTCATGGTAGCGAGACATAAAGAAAGGTGCATTGTAGCCTGCACTCACCACTCCTTCAATGAAAACCTTCACACACAAGACCACTAATTATTAGTGTGACACAAGAGCAACAAACTGCCTGACTTCAAATGACAAAGCAAAGAAGAGTATGTCAACATCCTTGGATCCAAAGAACAACCAGTCCATCTGAAGCTTTACCTTTGGATTCAAGCTTCGGATCCTGTTCAACACAATTTTACGGGGGCTGTCAACCATGACTGACTCATCAAGAAGGTAGTGGAGTTTAAAGCAATTGACTGCCAGCACTTCATCATGCCTCAAAGCAAGCTGAGCCGTTGTGATATTTTCCCATTTTTCCGCAAAAGCATGATATTCAAATGGCAGTTGCCACATCTTAGCAAACTCTGTAAGCCTGCGACCAGTTTCAATAACTCTTTCTGAAGAACTAAAACCAGGCTGTTGCCGATCAATTCCTGCAACAATGTTCCTGAGAACATCAGTAACTTATTCTTGATATAGCCCCAAGATTTTTGCCTTTCACATGGTAAGACCAGTACAACACGTCCCAGACCATGTCTCTGAGTTTGTCAATTGTATCAAGAAGTTCCAAGCAAATGAAAATCAGGATTAGGTGATTAGTAAGAGTTATGGATAACAAAAAGTCATGGACACTGATGAAGAAGATACCTGTAATTCGAAGATGGGGTGGTCCCTCTGGCCGGGTAGCAAGGTGCTGTATTAAACATGGCCATTGGACACCATGGTTGATACCATAATCGATCACATGTACACAAGAAGCACCTTTGAAGGCATCCAGAATTGTTGCAGTGGAGAATAAGTGGTTCAGTTTTGTGTATGGGACATTGTCAACATACAGGCAGTAAGCTTTCAACAGTTTGGCCAGTGGAGGACGGTTGCCACATATAGCTGCATAAAGTTGTCCACCAGTCCCTGACAATCTGGCAACCTGGCAATCCCAATATTACTCTGTCAAAAAAAAAGAGATTATATATTTTGGAGGCCACTAAACTGTTATGCACTCTCTTACAAATAGGTTCCAATCACTTCATCTTTTTAGAGAGCAAAGAATGCCCAATTCACCAGCTATGATCAAACTATGAAGTTCTTACTGACTCTGCAAAGTTCAATCTCAAAATACTAAGGCCATCAGCAGTCAGTCAGAATGATTCCCCTTTTATCAATAGTTTCCAGAGAGGGAATTCCATCACAAATTAGATGAAAATCCACACCAGGTCTTCAAAACCATAGATTGGTCTTCAAAACCAAAAGGCAGAAGTCCAAATGCCTGCCCAGGAAACCATTGGTTACTGAAACTACATGAATCCAGCCATGAAAGCTTTGGTGTCATGATTGATCCTCTCATGAGCTGTCTCAGTCAGCAATTATTGTTTGAGTGGCTGATTAGTACAGCACCTACAGAAACAATCAGAGATTAGCCACTGAGGGCCACATCCCACAAGAGAACATTCCAAGTTAACAAGTACAGCATCTCCAGAAACAACCAGAGATCAGCCAGTGAAGGCCATCTTTGGGACTCCTAACATCACATTTGATAACCCAAACATATCTAAACAGATTACAGAGAAATTTCCACAACACTTTGAAGGTAACATGACAATCAGTACAGTCATAACCTGTGAGAGTTACTCACAAAGTGTCAGACCATCACACATGTCATGAATAGCAGTGACAAGCTGCCATGACTACCCACCAACTTTATCAGCTCATGACAGTAGGTGCATATAAGTATTCAATGATCTGCCCAAAATTCAAGCAAAACATGATACAAAATCAGTGTCCTGAGTTTCTGGTGCATTTCCAGAAGCAATGGGGAAATTCAGTCATGATCTTGGCTAGCTATAGCAAATCGAGAAGTCAATAGTATCCTCATCCAGGCTGCAACAAGATTGTGAGCACAAGCTTCATTTCATTTTGACTTGTCCCCATACAGGCATCTAAGCCTATGGCATAGAGAGAGGCCCACAACATGAACATTCCTTGAGTATCAATCTGATATCACCAAAATGGGGGGCAATAATTCTGAAATTAAAATACTTCAGATATCAACAAGGGTGGGACCAAATGTTTACAGGTAGAAAACTTGTCTCTGTTCATCCTCATGGTCCTCCAACGAATCTTTCAAGCTGAAGTAACTATAAATGGGAACAGTCTACATGCCAAGTTCTTCAAATGCCAGAATTATTCCTCAATCACTCTTAAAGCACAACACAAAAAAAAGGTTGCAGATCTTGAAGACTTTCACAGTAGTAGCAGCCCAATCAATTTAGAACTCACCAGAGCTTCCATGAAGTAGTATGCCATTCGCTGTACACCATTTCCATAGGCTGATGAATGCTCCCGAAGCTCTCCAATGAGGTCATTTGCCTTTCTCACATCATTTTTCTCCACCATCTTTGCACACCTACAGTTGTGACAATTTAACAATGAGACTAGAGAGTACAGAATGAGTCTTCATTGAGAAGTTTTGTCTTTAAAGCCAAACTCTAAGGAAAAGCATTGAGCACCCATGATTCCAGACCTTAAGGAATCTGGAACTCTCTGCTTCTGCGATACTTTCTATAAGCAGAATCAGACCTTGTTGAGCTTTTCTCTATGAACCCATTCATGTAGAATTTCTGACAGATGATGAAAGCAGGACAAACACATCAAAGAGAGCATACTTGCAAATATGAACTGTCCTAAACAACATGAAAATGACCCGTGCCATTCTTTTCAGCTAATGCAAGCCCTGAAACGTACTCCACAGTGAAGAAATCGACGAGATACGTGATGTTCCAGATAGCAACAGTGGTAGCAGGTTACCTGAGAAGCAGATCAGCCAAATCAACACGAGGAAGATCAGGAGCATAACTGGTGGCTTCAAACCAACATTTGGCTGCACTTGGAATTACGGTCTCATGTGACTCCAGAGACGGAAGAGACTGACGATAGTCAATGCGCGCAGGAGCCTGAGCTTCACGTTCAATGTACTGGTCGACGTTAAGTACCTCGAACATGTACTCAGAGTAGCAGGAATCCAACCCATTTTCCCATAGATTGCCAGGGCTCTGCAGAGACTGGGATGCCCTGGAAACGTCCGCGACAAGGACGCTCAAGCTCCTTGTGTATTCCTGTATCAGCCACTCGGCAGTTTGTGCTTGCGCAGTTTGTTGTTCAGGAAGTGTACCAAGAATCATGTCGTCAATCCAGCTATTGTCGTAGTCCACGATTTCTGCTGTAGAAGAAGAGGAACTGGTCTCGGGAACGGAATTGTGTCCCATAAGGGAAGACTCAGCGATATTCTTCGCTTGGACCATGTCTTCGTCCATGCAGAGGATGTTCTCTAACAAAGGCGCTGACAGCGGTGAATCGGATGCAGCAATGGAATCGAGTTCTGGCAAACATCGTGCTGCTGCTCCTGGCACGAGCAAGGCGTTGGACGAAGGCTGCACGGAATAACGGCTGGGAGGAAAACTCAGATTAGCAGAAAAAAGAAATGATGATGATGATGCTCGTCGCTGGGAAGAAGACAAGCCCGAGAATTCTTCTAAGCCTGATCCTTCGACAATGCTCGTGGAGAGCGAGCGATGAGGATGATGAATATTACGAACTAACGATGCAGCAGCACGATTAGCGGGGAAGTTGGAAGTCTTGGTAGAATAGGAAGAAAGCATCGGCAGCACAGGCCTTCCGGGAAAGCCCGAGGAGGACTGATCACATGATCTTTCCAAGAATGCTGCTGAACTAGGCTTTTGTGTTGTTGGCACAATCTGCTGCTGCTGCTGCTGCTGCTGGCTGCTTCTTGCTAGCCCCGGGAAAATCGATGACAAGTAACCGCTGTCTGCAAAAGACTCTGCAGCAAAATAAGAATAGGAAGACCCGAGTCTACTCTGTGCTGCTGCTGCTGGTATCATCGTGGATAACCTGCGCTTCTGTACCTTCGGTATCTGCGATTGCAGCCATGCCTGCTGCAGTTGTGTAGTCAAAGGTGAAAAATCGCCTTTGCTCTGGTTACTGCCTTGCATCTCTCTCTCTCTCTCTCTCACGCCCTCTTCTCTTTGCAGCCCCGAAGAAGAAACATCAAATCTGAGCCCGGCCCCTCCACAGACCTGCCGCGATCTTCTCCTCACTTCTTCATTTCCACTTCCATTCCTCCAGCACGAGCTTCTCCACACGACCTTCCAGGATAGCGGCGGTCCATCGCTTCCACGGAATTACAGTTGAATCCTCCGGAGGAATCAACTTCTAGATTTTTCCAAAGCGATAGACATCATCAATGTTTCCAAAACTCTCCAATGATCTTTACAACTCCCGATCAGAACTGAAGATTGATTATACCGATCAAGACTATGAATAAGAAAATCAAATTCAAGACCAAAGAAATTCATTCAAATCTCTTTCTTCAAAGTTCAAGGCAAACCGGAACATACGCCCTGTACTACAATGCTCGAGAATCCCTCCAGAAAAGAAACACACCTCTTGTAGGCGTGGTTCAAACTGTTTTACAGAAGAGCATCATGTTGAGGATCCTTGCAGATAGGATGATCAAACGGCTCCCGCACGGCAGGTACCTGCGCCGCGCTCATGAAGCTTCCGAATTCCATCAACAAATCTTTGTGACCTCAAAAAAAAGAAAAAAAACACCAACAACAAAACAAAACAAAACAAAAAAGTTTACCTGCTCGCTCATCTTGTGGATGCGAGAGGTGCTGCATTGTTGGCACAGGCGGATGTAGAAGATCAAGTCCTGCAGCTACTCCGGTGCAGCTGAACAGGAATCGTTCCATGGAATCTTGGGGAGCTTCCATGTCTCCGTTGTTGACAGAGAGACTGGACCTGTGTGCAGTGTGAGCTTCTTCTTCGTCCCCGTGTTCCCCGCCAACCCGCACTCTCTCTGGGCACTGGACATGCGCCAGGCTAAACCGGCACCCACGTTAGGACCTTTACGTTTTTGAGTGAGGCCTGTATTTATATAGTGGCCATATTAAGACCCAAAAATGTTAGATTTGAACTCGTTTGTAATACTTAGAAATAATTTAAATTGATTTTGGGATTTTTTCTCTTCACCTTTTTGAGTGAGGCCGTTTTTAGTGGCCATATTAAGCCCCAAAAATGTTGGACTTGAACTCATTTGTAATATTTAGAAATAATTTAAATGAATTTTGAGGTTTTTGAGTAAGGCCTCTTTGAATGGGCATATTAAGCCCAAATAATGTTAGATTTGAACTCGTTTGTAGTATTGGTGGAGGGCATTACCAAAATGGGGCCTGTACGGGGCTATGGCCTTGCGAGCCCTTATTTGGGTAATGCCCTTGAACTAGTGCTTCACCCTACACTTTTGTTTTTTAAAGCAATGTAATTTCATTAATTGGTAAGGTTTTGTTTCTCCCAGTAGTCGGGTTATTAGCTTGCCCAGGAACTGGCAGAACCAAAAGTGGAACCAGTAGATGAAAACCCGTCCGGCCTAAGATAAACCCCTAGAAAAGGTATGTAGCTGAATAGGACACCAAAATTAATTAAGTTGGTGAATAAAAGAAAGGCATGTTTGTTTTTGAGCCTGGAGCTTTTTTCAGGACCATTGCTTTTTAATCCAGTACCTTAGTCGTACTTTATGAAAAAGACAAAAAAAAAGAGAAAAAAAGCACTACCTACTCATGGTACATTGGTATATTCCATAGTTTCTAGTTTGAATATTGTTCTTTGTCATGGTCGATCAAATAATAAATTTCTAAAATAATATTTATGAGGCTGCTTGTCTCCTCTGCCCATAAGTGTTGCCTAGCTAGGAATGGACAAATTCAAATGGCCTTGGCCGGGCCCCATCAACTCCCAACCTAAATAGAAACATCCCATTCACACTTAGTGCAAAATGAATGATAAGTCAATGTTACATTTTTCTTGATTGCCCACCCCCATGAAATCCCAAGCTAAATAAAGTATCCCGTTCACATTCAGTGCTAAATCAATCATATGTCAATGTTACATATTTCTTGATTGCCCACCCCCATGAAATCCCCAGCTAAATGAAGTATCCCGTTCACACTTAGTGCTGAATCACTGATATGTCAATGTTACATTTTTCTTGATTTTTGCATGCGTTCACATATGTAATGTTAAATAGCATCAATGAAATGGCATCCTTGTTGGCAGGTGATGTCAACTTGGTGTTAGCATTTGTCATAGATAACATTCAAGTCTAGCTTAAAGCCTAAGTTTTGAAGTTTTAACTCAATGTTATGCGAAAAGGTTCAAAACAGCACTTTTAACTTTAAAACGTTACATAACATAGTTGAGTCTAACTCAATATATAATATATTTAAAATTAATTTCAATAATCTTGATTGTGATTAATAACCATTAACAGTCGTCATGATGATGTGGAATGAACAACAAAATTGTTAACTAATTAGAGGTTAGTTCTAATTTTAACATGGGTACTTTTTTGTTTTATGATGTTATCTAAATATTAGGCTGCCTAACACCACAAACCCTAACATCAGGTCTAAACGATGCTTTAAATCAAAGCAACCATGGATTCAGCCTAAGTGGTGATTCATCAGGGTTTTAATTTTTTATATTGAAATTTCAGCAATTTTTTCAAAAAGCATGCAAATTTATTAGTCAGATTTGTACTAGAAACCCCACCAAAAAATCATAATTTTTCTCAATTTTTTTTAAAATTACAAAATTTGTTGAGAAAACAACATTGGTGACCATCCATAGAAAGATGTAAAAAAAGGGACAATTGTAAAAAGTGGTTTAAATTATTTATAAACCATATACAAAACCAATAGATGAAGGACAAATCTTGAATCAAATTGTTGATGTTTCTGACTATATATATTGAAACCAAATATGCTGAAATTTTCCTTCTTTTTCCCTGACTTTTGGCAATTGAAACTTTGAAGAGTTACTTCATTTCAGAATTTCTCATTTCTATTTTTTCCTTTTGGCAAAACTTCACCAGGAAACAAACAAACAAAAGGCTACCAGTAGTACTCA
>Ga0116228_10000524_pt1 | contig 29349 bp, 25 predicted proteins | sample S1TSphfallax_2_FD_89694 | JGI IMG/M metagenome (GOLD analysis project Ga0116228, IMG submission 89694) | Host-associated microbial communities from peat moss isolated from Minnesota, USA - S1T2_Fc - Sphagnum fallax MG | ecosystem: Host-associated > Plants > Peat moss > Unclassified | place... | reverse complement strand
TTTTTTTAAAGATGTAGCTATTTGATTTAGCCAAAAGAAAAGGTTAAAGAGCCATAAAACCTTTTTTCCATCATCACTATTTTTGTTTTGAGAAATTTGTGACTTATGAAATGGTTTAGAACTTATTTTGCCTTGTTTTGAGGTTTATTGTTGATGTTGTTTGTGTTTCCTTCGTGGTCATAATCACTTGGTGCCATCATTGTTACTATTAGTTGTGATTTTTTTGTAGTCATGGTCATTTGGGGTGATCATTGTTATTGTTGGTCATGTTTATTTCATGGTTGTGGTTGTCTGGTGCCATGATTGTTGTTGTTAATTGTGCTTCTTTCATGGTCGTGGTCATCTAGCACCATCGTTAACTACTCTTATTCATGCTTCCGTCATGGTCATATTCACTCGGAGCCATCGAATGATGTAGATGGGCCATTTTTAAAAGTACTTTTGCTTGTTATTGCTATTCATGTTTCCTTCATGGTCGTGTTCACTTAGTGTCATCATTGCCTACTGTTATTGCTTTTGTTCAAGGTACTCCCCCCTTTTCATGCTTTGTGCAAGCATGGGACGTTGAATGTTTAGTGCACATTAACTTCAACTTTGACCTTCAACAACATTCGCCTAGGTACGTGTTTCTTTTCAGTGTTGATTTTGATTTTTTTTTCTTATTTTCCATTCTTTCTTTTTAGTTTTTGTAGATTTTAATCTGTAGGTTATGCCAAATAGTTGTTTGCCTTGCATTAATTTTCACAAGAGATTTTTCCAAAGTTGGTGGAAAAAACTAAACAATTATACGTTTTACAATGTTTAACAAAATGTTTTTATGCAACAACAAGTTTTGATCTTTGGATGTCAAAAGGAGCTTATGACATTTTTGCACTTGTGATTAATGTTTTGGGGACTGATTTGTAGCCAAAGCATATCACAATTGGATTATTTGATGCCATGGACATTCTAGCCAAACATTGGCCAAAGATTTGATTGAGTTGTTAGGAAAGTATAATTTGAAGGAAAAAAATATTACTTATGTAAAAGATGAAGGATCTAAACTAAACATATGATTACAACTCTAAAGTTTATTGTAAATTGTAATATTTTAGGTTTTTAAGAAAGTTTTCAAGGTTCTTGTTTTGGTCATGCATTTTTTAAAGCCTATTAATATGTAACAACAAATGAAAAAGTTTGTAAGGGATTGAAATATGTGTATATGAAAATTACACAATTTAATTTGCAAAAATGTATAATTTGGCTTAAGAGGTCAAAGACATGTATATAAGAGTGGAATAAAACTTGTGTTAATTCAAACCTTCCCAAAACAAGACTGAATATAGTTATAAAGACAAGGTAATACATTATTTCCATTGTAATGTTTTAGGAAACATTGCATTTCAATTTCTTTTGTAAATGTTATAAAATGAATTTTAAAAAACATTTGATTTGATTTTGTAGATTTGTTAGTAAGGTCATTTGTTTCTAGGAAGCTTTGCAATTCAAGGATGCTATCATGCTATGTTATAGTAGATAGAATTTTGTGAGGATGACTACCCAAATGTCACCTCTTTTGATTTAACACACTTGCCAAATTATTGTTAATTTTTTCTCCCTAGTTATAATTGCTTGTGTTTTGAATCAATCTAGGGGACATTGGTTGTTAAATGATACATTTAATTCTACCATATCTATTAACTTGAAATTAAGAACAGAATATGAAAATGTACCTTCTTTTCAAACCCTAATGGAAGAGGATTTTAGTGTGACTCTTGAGTTGATTTGTTTGGCTTCATCAGAAAAGAGGTTTCTATTGTGTTAGATTCATTTCTTTCATTATTGAGAAAATATGAAGAAAAAAAACCCCATAATATGCTATCCTTGATGTTGGATGCAAGGTTTAAAAATTTTCATTTAGTGTCCTTTTTCACTGGTTCTAAACAAGGAGTAGCCATTATTGAAAAATATGATGCAAGGTCTTTATATCCTGTGTTCTTGAAATGCTATCATCATTTGACATTTAGTGGTTGGATCTGAAAGTGAATTTGTTGAGCAAACAATGGATGTAGATTGTAGTTTGGATATCTTTGAAATGGCAACAAAAACAAGTGAACCATAAAAAAAGATTGTCAAAACAAAGTTCTTAATTTTGAAATGTTATCAAGCAGATGTTAATGAGATTGCTTGCCCTTTTCAATGGTGGGAGAAACATGAAGTTGTGTTTCTCAAAGTTGGATTTCTTGCTCGACAAATTTCAAGGATTTTAAGTTCACAAATTGAGACTAAAAGGATATTCTTCTTACTTGGGATATTTATTAATTAAGAAGATGTTGTTTACAATTAAATAACTTAAGGAAATTAATTGAAATTGGCATAATGACTCTTGAGTTGGCTTTAAATCCCCTTATAGTTTGATAAAACTCATTATGATAGATTCTAGAGTTGGTTTTAAATCCCCGTCTAGCTTGATAGAACTCATTGGGATAGATGCATATTTGGAAGAAAAGTTAAAACAATTTGAAGGAGCTTTTGAAAGAGATGAAGTTGTGGATATATAAACATTTGCATAATTAAAACATAAAAATTTAATAACTAAATTCAATTAAATTTCCGTTTTTTCCAATTACAAGTGTATGTTTTAGAAGTTTTTCTAATTTATAATTTTGATATCCGGGTTGTGAGAACCAATTAAGAAACTGGCTATTATCAGGTTTGTGAGAACCATTTGCCTTTGAAAACTGGTGAATTTTTTTGAAATAAATCTTGATACCCAAATTGGTTCTCCTAGATGCCTTGTGTTATTAAATATTAATAGGAACCAGGGTGATTTTCATATGGCACCCACAATAACCAGAACCGACGGTTCTCACAAAAAAGTGAGAGCCACCCAACACTCGTCCTGGTACATCATAATAGTTCTAATTTAAAAAAACATAAAACCACATATCTGCCTAGAGAACCGTCGGTTCTTTCATGAAAACAGTCAGTGCTGGGGGGGGTGGCTTGAAATGATCTGAACCAGTGATTCTTTGATTTTGGCTCTATATTCATATAGAAAGAACCGGCGGTTCTTTTCTTCTGAATTTAATAAACCAAACAGACGGTTCTCTGATTGTTAATTTTAACGAACGGAACCAGAGGGTATTAAAATCAAATACCAGCCACATCACTGGTATCTAGTATCTACCCACAACGAGATAGAATATATCCGGTTCTTTCACGAGAACCGAAGGTTCTGAAGGATTTTGAAATGATCTTAACGAGCCGCTATTAAAAATGAAATACCCGTCCCTTTCCTGATACCTACCCGGAACCTACCAAGCACACAGTAGGTACCTTCCAAGTTCCAACCCGATGCGATCGCCGGGTTCACATCTAGCCCGGGATTCCGCGACCCGGGAGATTCCTCTCGCACGCACGCGAGCGGAAGAAGAGGGAGACGAAGAAGAAGCTCTGCCAGAGATCCAATGCCGCGTTCGTCTGCCATCGCTTCACCGTCGTCGTTACGCCCCTGCGCCACCATCTGCATCTTTTTGTAGCTCGGATCTTCTGCTTCATTCGGTGTATTGAAACGGTGGCTGGCATTCGGAATCCACCCAGTTGTTGTGCATCCTGCTGTTTCATCTGTGCAACAAACGACTGGGACTTGCAGCAGCTCCTTTCTCCGTGCATGGGTGGTGGGGTATTCTTCTTCTACTTCCCATTTCCTCGCGTTTTATGATCTGAGTTCTCATCCCCCTACCTGGATGATGGTCTACTTGAGGCTTTTGTATGTATTGCTGGAGGTCTGTTGTTTTCTGAGCAGCGTTTCGGTGTGTGTGCTTTCTTTGATCAAGAGAGCCACAAATGTTTTTGTTTCCTTTTTTTTCCGGGAGAGATGGTGAAAAGTTTCTACTGCTGTATAGATCTTCGATTCTCGGTTACTGCATTAGGTTAGGTTATGATCCAGTGTTTTTTTTTGTGTGCCTGGCGCGCTCGGAATTTAGGTTTTGGTGCTTTGGAGTGGGGTTTTGGATTTGGTGGTCTTGATTGGGGTTTTGTGAGAAAGTTTGTTGGAGTGAGAGAGTTCAGAGCATGTGTGCAAGTAGTGGGTTGTTGGAGGATTTCCTTGTGAATGTGTGGAGCAAGTAGCAGCTAGAACCCTAGAAACTTGTCTTGCAAGTTTTGTGACAAACAGTTCAGCTGAACTGAACTGTCATGAGGGCTTGGGTTTGGTTTTTAGTGAAGAAGCAGATTTGAGCTTGTTATGAAGGATTTTTGCTGCTGAGCTTTACTGAGAAAAAGCTGATGGAGAACGGGGCACATCCTGCATCAAATGGAGATGGGGAATCAACACCAGAGGGGCAGATTGAAATGACTGCTGTTGATCTGTCGTCACCCCTTCCATCGTCTAGACCACAAACTGCAGAATCTCTCATTGTGCAGTGAGTTGTCACCTCAGCCTTTTTGTCACCAAAAGTTGCACAGAGTTGGAAGTAAGTAAGCGGTAGATCTTTGTTTTATGTACTGCTTGCTTGCCCTGTGAAATGCACAGACTTTTACTGAAGCAAAAGTGCAATGTTGTTGATCAGGCCACCAGCAATCAAAACCAGTGGGAGCAAAGACCGTCAACAGAAAAGGGGAAATGATGAGCATGATGATGATGATCTTTTTGAGCGTGCAGAGCGAGACACAAAGCTCGAGCTTTTCCAAATTGATGCACTTGTTGATGTCAGAGGTCTCAAAAGGTACGTCAATACTCTCTGTGACAAGCTGAAAATGTCAAAGATTGTGATACGAATAACAGGAGATTGATCTCAGTAATGACAAAATTTCTAGACATTGCAAGACTGTTTTGCAGTGACAAAGACAAAACGCCTCTCAACACTGAGTTGGACTTCATATCTTACTTCAATTCTCAGGAGAAAAGAGGAATACCACCAAAGGGACACTTATCTAAGTATCTTTCTCCAGGGGATAGATGATGAGAGCACTTTTTGAAAGAGGTGTGAGGTGCCTGATGGATTGCTTTTTTTTTTTTTTTTTTTCCTGTCTGCAGTATGGGAGGGCAGCAACCAGCAATGCCATCGAGCCCAAGAAACACTGAAGACTATGAAATTGATGTTCAGCCTAGTGAAAATCCTGGTTATATCTCACTTTTCTTTGAGGTGACTTGAATCTAAAGACCATCCTCCTCTAATGTAGTTGACTGTGTACTGGGTCTTGTCATCTTCCAGCTTTCTGAACCAAGCTGGGTGGCTGCCAGCCTTGATGACTTGCACACACTGGTGGAGATGACTTAAAATTGATTCTGCAAACTTGTGATAATATTGTTTGATTTGCAATATTAGGTCAGAGTAAACTGGCACCAGGAACTTAGAGAAAGCAAGCAGCTGGGGGTCATTTGCTTGCCAGAACAGAGACATTATTGTCTGCAAATCAGAGGGTGCAGAAGTTGTCATTCACAGAGAACTGGAAGTTGGAAGTGCACACTCTATTACCTGAGCATGATTCTTGATTACATTGTCATGAATCTTTGTTTTCTTACGGTTTGCAGAGTCAAATTGGCAAACTGGGAACATTAATGGGTGTCTTTGTACCATGTCTCCAAAATATTCTGGGCATCATCTTCTACATCCGGTTTACGTGGTGAGTTCCTTGGTGGTGTACCTGGTTGATAGCTCTTGAATCAGTGCTCAATTGTTTTTGATTGCAACCTTCATGCTTGGTCCCTCAGAGCTTTTGTGCTTACATGTTAAATGGTACACCAAACACTTGTTGCATGATTCACTTTCTGATTTCTCTGATGCACTTGAGTGATGGTACAGAATTGAAGGCTAGCTGTCTTAATATGAGTGTGGGGTTTTTGTGTCAGGACCATATTGCACAGGCCTTTTTGGTCCAATGAGCACTCACTTGGATAGTTTGACAGGATTGTAGGTATTGCTGGACTTTGGCACAGCCTTGTGCTTGTGTTTTTGTGTTGCCTCTGCACATTCTTGACTGGCATCTCTCTCAGTGCTATTGCTACAAATGGAGCCATGAAGGTCAGATTCTGTTGCTCTGCATTGCATCTTGCACCTTATGTTTGCAAGGAGATGATTGTTGTGGCATGTCTGAGTTTTTATGGATGAAGCCTACATGCTTGGGAAGATGACTGAAGTTTCAGCAAGGATTAACAGTTTAGCAAGAGTGGGCAATTCCTCCACATTATGATGGATGTGGGGTGTCAGACATTAGAATGCTCTCTCCTTTTGTTCTTGAAGCGTGACTGTGCAGAAGTTAAATTCCAGAGTGTACTGAGATGTATGCACATCATCTGTAACACATGAGTTTGAGGTGACATATCAATCTATGCTTGTTTGCTTTTGCAGGGTGGAGGTCCATATTATCTCATAGGCCGAGCACTTGGTCCAGAAGTTGGAGTGAGTATTGGACTCTGTTTCTTTCTCGGGAATGCAGTTGCTGGGTCCTTGTAAGTATTGCACTTTGATCTCAATAGGTTACACCAATTGTATTGCTAGATAATCTGTTTTTGGGTCTCTATGAACTTCATTGTGTTCTTTTGAAACCCCCACCTTATCCTTATGGAGAATCTTTTGGCAGAGCTGGAGTTCAGTACATAGCTTTATGGTAAGCTTATCTGATATTCTGCAATTCTGGAGGTTTGCAAAGGCTATCTTAACCCAAACAAGAACTGGTAATTTCCTAAGCAAGTCATGTGCATGTGCAGGTATATCCTGGGAGCTGTGGAGACATTTTTGGATGCCATTCCTGGGGCGGGTATTTTTAGAAGTGAGCTGCTGCTTACACAGTGATGACAAAAGGAGGGAGAGAAGGAAAAAATAGCAGTAGCAGTAGTCCATTTTCTGTATAAGCTTCTATTGAGCTTCTCATCCTACTGATCCCTAGTATGAGACTATGTTTGGGATCCTAATATGGCTTCTGAGAACCAGTTTCCTGTCTATGTCTAGTGTTGAGGCCTGCTGAGACTTTGGGCCTATCAGCTTTCCTTGCTTGTTTGAAACCATGTCTTTGTTTCCAGTCAAATGTGACTTAGAGGATTATGCACCGAAGGACTCTGATTGCTTTCCTCTAGTCTCCTAAAAGGGAGACTTTGTCTGACCTGCTGTGCTGTGCTGTGATGTTTGTTCTAGGAACTGTCACGGACCTATATGTTGCGCCCTCACCATCAGGAGTCCCTGAAGTTCTGAAGAGCCCAAACTTACATGATCTGCAAGTGTATGGTGTCATCCTCACTGTTGTGCTTTGCTTGATTGTATTTGGAGGGGTTAAAATCATCAATCGGGTCAGCCCCGCTTTCCTCATTCCTGCAGTTTTGTCGGTGTTCTCCATTTTTATTGGTATCTTGGCAGCTCGTCGACATAATGCTCCAGGTTAGTCTGTCTTTATATTCTTTCTCCTCCTTGTGACACCAGCAACCTCACACATCATCCCCACACACCCACCCCCAGCCCCTCTCACTCAATTTACTATTGTCATACAGAGCTCTGTAGACACACCTAAACTGAAAATTTCTGAGTAGAAGTAAATGAGTTTTGTTGCTTAGCATGCTGTAGGGAGCCTCACTATCTTAACCTGTATGGCAGTGGGTGTGACTGGGCTGAGATTTAGCACTCTGAGAAACAACTGGGGATCTGCTTATCAGCACACAAATAATGCTGGCATACCTGCTCCTAATGGTGCTATCTACTGGGACTTTGAGTATGTGGCACAAGCCATCCTCCTACTTTTCACAATCATTTTCCTTCTTTCCAGCAGATTTTTCTTTACAGGTCAAAGCAGGGCCAAGAAGGTGTTTCATTTAGTTTTGCAGCTCATTTAGTCTTCTGTTGTCAGATTGGTGATCTCGCTACCAAGAGATGTAGTTTTGAGAGAACTGTGCAGTCCTGTAAAGTGATGACTCCTCTAAGGAATGTGAGACCTTATCATTTTGATGGCTGGGTTTTATTGCAGGAAGCTTTTGGGCCTCTTTTTCCCAGCAGTGACTGGAATTATGGCAGGTTCCAATCGCTCTGCCTCCTTGAAGGATACCCAACGGTCTATACCTAAGGGCACTTTGTGGGCTATTGTAACAACTACCATCCTCTATTTGATCTCTGCTGTTATGTTTGCAGCAGTTGCTACTCGAGAGGAACTCTTGACGGACAGGTAAAAATCCTGCTTCCTGTTCTAACATACACTCAATGAGGTCATGACTATGCTTATTCTTATTGTGTTGGTTCTAGTTTTGCTGGAACTGACAGAACAGTTACATGCAAAGTGTTGTTGCAGTTTCTGCAATCATAGATATGGCTTCATCTGTGTTGCAGGTCAGGTTGTGTCAATGTTATTTGGCTTATCAGTCTGGTCTAGAGAGGGATATTTGATGTGCAAGGCTGACCTATTCATGGGAAAGCTTCATCTTAAAGCTTGTTTGTTTGTTTCTTGTGTATTTGATTAGGTTACTGACTGCAACATTGGCATGGCCAGTGCCATGGGTGGTGCAAGTGGGAGTTATTTTATCAACCCTTGGAGCAGCACTCCAAAGTCTAACAGGAGCTCCCCGGCTTCTTGCTGCCATAGCCAATGATGACATTCTCCCTGTTTTGAAATACTTCAAGGCACCTGACAATGAAGAGCCCCACCTTGCAACCCTTTTTACCATGCTGATCTGTGCTAGCTGTGTCATTCTTGGCAACTTAGATCTCATTACTCCGGTTATTACCATGTTCTTTCTGCTTTGTTATGGAGGCGTGAACTTGTCATGTCTTCTGCTTGATCTCCTTGATGCACCAAGCTGGCGGCCTCGGTTCAAGTTCCACCATTGGAGCTTCTCTCTGGTTGGTGCTGTCCTGTGCATAGGTGAGCTGTCATTGTTTTTCTTCTGACAGAATGTTATGTGCTTCAAGAATTGTCATAGGCTGCTTCAAAGAAATGTGACATCAAGTTAATGCCAGTCCAAGATCTATTCTTCTGAGTCCTCAGAGGTCATTAGTTGAGCTCACCTCTCATTCTCTTGTTTCCATCTCCTGTATACTGTTGGTGCACCACACTTCTACTGGCCTTAGTTTACTTGCTTCTGAGCTTAATAATACGCATGTGGGTTGTGGCAGCAATAATGTTCTTGATATCCTGGGCATTCACAATTGTGTCACTTGCACTTGCCAGTCTGTTATATTGGTATGTGAGTATCAAGGGCAAAGGTGGTGACTGGGGTGATGGGTTCAAAAGTGCCTACTTTCAACTTGCCTTGCGCAGTCTTCGTTCTCTTGGAGGTCTTGCTCTTTTCCTCTCTCCACCAATGTTCTGATGTGTTGTGGGTAGAACTCACAAGGTGTTGGCTGACTCATTCTTGTCATGTTTGTTTTTGTTTTGACTGGAACTGATGTGATGGTAAACTTCAAAGTGTAATTGTGGAGTGTCCTCTGTAATCTCATTTATATGTATTGTGTAACCTCTGGGTGGTTTGGCTTCATTTTCTTTGCATGCAGCCACTCCTGTTCATCCCAAGAATTGGTACCCCATTCCTCTCATCTTCTGCAAACCTTGGGGTATACTACCAAATGATGTGCCTTGTCACCCCAAACTGGCAGACTTTGCAAACTGTATGAAAAAGAAAGGGCGTGGTATGTCAATTTTTGCTTCGATTGTGGAAGGCGATTACAGGGAGAAAGCTGAGGAATCTCGGAAGGTAAGAATAGGAGGTTTTTGTCTCCTGTTTTGGTTCTGTTTATTAAGTATGACCTGGACCTTTGGACAGTTGGGCTCAATAAGGTTTTGAAAACCTTGAGACACGCCCCAGTGCAATTGTCATTATTGAGGATATATCTCCATGCTTTAGCATGAGTGTCTTAGTCAGATGATTCTGTGACAAAAGAGGTTTTGTGATTGTGATTTGGGTTATATGCTTAAGGAAAGTAAGAAGCATCTTGCTTTTCTAGTTGTTAGGTTAGTTGTCAGGGTCAGGTTTGGAAGAGAATATCTTGATGTATGGGGTAAACATTCTGTGCAAGGAAAGTAGTACTCTGGCAGCACTGAGATTCATTCTGAGTTTTTGAGCCATGTTTGTGGAAGATGCTGTCATGACATTATATGGGTCATTCTTCCAGGCATGCAGGCTTCTAAGCACTTACATTGACTACAAAAAGTGCGAGGGAGTAGCTGAAGTTATTGTGGCAAGCAACGTGGTGGATGGGTTCCGGCTTATTGTGCAGACCATGGGGCTTGGAAACCTGAAGCCCAACATTGTCTGCATGCGCTATCCAGAGATCTGGAGGGAGGAGAGACACAGCTATATACCTCAACATTTTGTCAGCATCATCAATGACTGCTCAATTGCTAATAAAGCAGTGGTTATAGTCAAGGGTCTTGATGAGTGGCCTGGGGAGTTCCAAAAGCAGTATGGGACTATTGACTTGTATTGGATTGTTCGTGATGGTGGCCTTATGTTACTGCTTTCGCAGTTGCTGCGTGCAAAGGATACGTATGAGAGCTGCAAAATTCAGGTTAGTGTAGTCCTTTCATCAAAATCTTTCTCACCTGAAGCTCTTTGCTTTGTGAGCACATATCTATTCAGCAGATTGAATTGTATAAATTCTACATACAATTGGAGCTCTTACATTATTGTGGCATATTCAAATCCAAAAATGCAGGTGTTCTGTATTGCTGATGAAGACACAGAGGCAGAGGAGTTGAAGACTGATGTAAAGAAGTTTTTGTATGATTTACGAATGCAAGCAGAGGTTATTGTTGTGACAATGAAGTCATGGGAAGTCCATCAAGAAAATCGTCAGGGCTCTGAGATGACAGGACGTGAAGATGCCATGGAAGCTTTCTCCAAAGCACGGAAGAGAATAATGCAACATGCTGCTGAATTAGTAAAGACAGCCTCCAGTAGTAGCCAGACAAGAACTGAACAGAACTTGCTTGATGACCAACAGGTGAAAGTTTTTCAATCCCTCACCTTTCTGTTTCATGCAACTTTTTGTCATGCTCCTCTTTTCTGCATATGTTGAACATACAAACCGTGAATTAGGAGAAGGTAGGGGTGAAAGAAAATTCATGGTTTTGTGTTCAAATGGTAGAGCAATACTAGGCATTGATGATATAATCATGTTTTGTCTTATCAGGTAAACAAGTTCCTTCTGACATGTCTGAAACTGAACTCTGTCATCTTACGTTACTCGGGAACTGCAGCAGTTGTGCTGGTCAGTCTGCCCCCACCTCCCCCACACCATCCTTCTATTTGCTACATGGAGTATATTGATCTTCTTGTTGAAAACATTCCAAGGCTCCTCATGGTACGGGGTTATCGACGGGATGTTGTAACCATCTTCACATAGCACTATCCAGGGGAAATATATTCCCTAAGATAGGATGTCTGCATTTCTGCAGATTTTTGACATAAATACCCTTGGGCAATTTGGTTGGAGGGGGAAGAGTTGGCAGTGGGAAGAGATAAAATTTTCTTTTACCATCTTCTCATGTCTCCGTTGTAGTGCAAAACCATTGTTTTGTACTCCTGGGAGACAAATACTTCCAATCAAAGGGTTTACTGTAGAGTCTGCATTAGAATTAAGGGTTGGGTGCTGCAAATACCTATGCTAGAACTGAGGTTTATTTTTAGTGTGTTCACTGTGAAGATGGCATTACAGTTTCTTTTTGCATTTAAGTGCGAAAGCTGTTACCATAAACCAGTTCGGTGGTCAGTTCACAAATTGAGTTTAATGTTGTGGACACCTCTGAAGTGGTAATATTGGTGTCTACATTCATTCTTACTCCAGATGGAGACAGATGATGGGCCATCATCACAGAATAGCAAAATTGTAGATCACTAATCATTCTTTTGCTCCCCTTAGCCTGTGTTGTAGAGGTGGCATTGGTTCTTTTACTAAAAAGATGAATCTGAAAGCCAAACAGTCACTTGTACACTGCAATTTCTATTGGACATACTACTGGCATCTGAGACTGGTACATTGGGCTGTTGTCCCAATAGTTGTTATTTTCTGTACAATTTCTAATGGGAATTTGTTGTCAAAAGCAAAGTTGCAACCATAACATTTAAAGGTTATGGGTGATGGATGTAAATCATGTATGTTGTAGGGTTTAGGGTGTGGTATAAATTGGTCCAGGTACAATAGGTACATTTGATGGTTGTAAACCTATTTGCGTTGGATTTTCTCTCTGGGAAGTTCACAAATGATCAACCCTCCCACTTCATTCTCTTATATGAGTGCTGAATCTTCACTTCAACACTTTTCATGTCACCCATGATGGCTCTTTCCTTGTAAGGTGTGAGAGAAGCAAGCTTGGTTTTTGAAACTGAGGACTTCCCTTCTGGAAGGTCTTTGGAGCTCAACACTAGCTGCAGGTTGCACCCGTGGTAATGTTTCAGTGATTTCTCACATGTGGAGGAAGCTACAATGGGACTGCAGCCTAGCTATGGGTGAGACATGAAAAGATGTGTGATGTCTGCACAATATGGTCTAATTCTGTCATAAGTGGCTATTATTCAGTGAATTGACAATGGAAGAGGATTTGTGAAGGTAGCAAAGAAATCTCTTATTGGTTGCAGCATATTGTGATGAGAAAAACTCTAGGTGTAATTATCAGAATTTCCCCCACTCATAGACATTGCCTCCACCATGAGCTTAAAGTTCTGAAGAATACTACATCCTTTAGCGATACTCTGCAGTTTTGGACACTAATTCATGTGAGAATTCTGATCTCTCATGATGGAGTCACACTCATTTGTTAGCCTCCCATGTTTGGGAGCAGATATGCTCTTTCAAGTGGCATGGATCTTTGGGAATTCACTTTTTATGTAGCTGCATTTGAAACAATGAATGAAAACATACACACCAGCCTTGTTGAAATGCTTAATGGACACATGAATCCTTGCCTGCTGCCAATGACCTGATCAAATACTCGAACACCATGAATTACAAAGCTTTCTATGTCAGACCCATACAATAAGCTGTATGTTAAGGTTACCAGTTTGCTCTCACTGTATTTCATCTACCTTTATATTGGTCAACAAGGGCTTTTGCTTTTCCTGGTGCAAGATAACGTGCCTGCAGCAACACAAGAAGCATAAGATGTCTCCTCAATAATATCCTCAGACGACCAGCCAAAAACTTCTCAATGACATAGGAGCTTTGTAGCATATTTGAGACTGTCATCAAACACAACATCCATGTTTAGAGCTCCTTGTGAGGCTCAAAGAACACAGAAGATTAGAGTTCAGGGTAGCAATAACTCACCTGGATGAACATGCGTTCTGCATCACTTGCCTTCCCTTGGTCTTTAAGCAAAATACCCTATCACACATAACACAACTCAGTAAACAAAGACCAGTATCAACTGTCAACATGTAACCAAATAAGACACTTGCTTGTAATACCACAATTAGGGCGTACCTTAGCAAGGTATCCCCGGAAGTCATCTGGGTGGCTTGATATCAGCCCATCATAGACTGCAACTGCATCACCTGAATGCCCTCCCCATTCTGAGTACGCCTTTCCAAGCAACAGCTCTACCTGCATCCATGTCCACATGTTACCCTCTGTTGTCTCAAAAGCAAGAAGGAAACAAAGAACATAGATGACTACACAATTTGAGCTCAAAGCTCTAACATGAGCTTACCTGTACAGGATCAATGATTTCATCATCATTTCGTTTCAAATCGGGGCCTGTTTCCAGTTTTCCTTCCACAATTGTACTCTTTTGAACAGTCATTTTCTGTTGATTGCTTTCCTTGAGTCTTGCTTTGACAGCTAGAAGCTCACCAACTGCCTGTAGATAAAAGCTTGAAATGGTGTAAGTACTGGACCTATTACTGCCATCCTTTGGTTTCCATCATATAAGAGAGAACACTTTAGGATGGTAAGGTCACCAAGTAAAAAGACAGCACCTACCTTTCTATAGTTTAGGCAAAGATTGTTGCAGGTATCTTTAACACTTTCTGAACAGCAAACTTCAGAAGCCTTGGGTATATTGTCAGAACATAGATTTGACTACATGAGTGGCCATGGGGAAATACCTCACTTGGCTTTTTGTCAGCCAGTAGAGCACTAATTAGCCCCTGCTGTAGTTGCAATGACTCCTTTGGTGAAGCCTGATAACCAAACACATGCACGAGACACCAGTAAACAAGGAATCAGTCATTTAGCAAATCACAACCTAGCCCATGCAAGGAATGCATGGAGTTTACTTTGCAGTTTCAAAGCAAAATGCTGAGTGACATTGATACCTGGACCCTGCCTAAGAATAGCATCTGGTAATGAAGTGGATCACAGAAGAAAATTTACCCTAATAGAACTGCGATAGGCAGTAGCACTGGCCTCATAGTTGCCAGCTTCATATTGGACCTCACCCAGCAAACGTTGAGCCTCTACATCATTTGGTACTTTCTGTATCACATATCAGAACAAAACTTTCATGTCTTGTTCTGAACAAAGGATCACTTGATGCTTCAACATGTATATTACACATGAAGGTGACTAAACAGGCCAGCATGCCAGTGAAGTTCCAGTGTGAATGGTGAACTTGAGGATGGAACACTGCTCAGGAAGATATGGAGTTGTGGCAGCAACCTGAACTAGCTTGGTCAGGTAGGTCACAGCTTTATCATACTCTCCCAGTTCTGCATATATCACACCTGCACCCTGCAGTCATTGAATGCAATTCCTGTTCATTTTGGCAAAGTGTTGAGTAAGCATGACTTTACACTGATGTTCAGTGGGCTAGTAAGATGCAATGGAAAAACTGCACACTTTGCAGTGCATTGCTGCTTGCACTAGAGTTGCAATTTCCCCTCTGTAGAACTGAAGCCACTTAAACATCCATGTGGACAAGAGTAAGTGACAACCTCAAGAGAGGCTTGATCTTCAGGAGTTGATTTCAATGTATCCTCAAAACCCTGTGCTTGTACCTGCAAGAGATTTGTAACTTTAGAGAGTTTGAGCATGTGTTGTGTATACTGTTAGCTGGTTTATCAAGAAGCATGAACATACACAACTAATCTACACATGTAAGATCAAGCACCGGCATTGCATGTGCTTGCATCCTCTTGATCTTACCTTGAGCTTTGCAGCTTCCTCTGGAGGCAGCTTCTTCTGCTCAAGTGTTTTGCTTGAGTCCTGCCCAGGGCTGCATACAGAAGTCCCGAATGCAATATGAGTGATGTGACTCAGCAAACCCATCACTTGCAAGAGCATGACAAAGAATAGCAAAACTGTAGCTGATTACAGTGCAGTCCTATTCCAAAGCATGAATAATCAACCCCTTTGCAAGTCGAAGGAGGTTTTACAAACTAGGCAGTATGACTTTAGGTCACAAGTCACACTAGAGGAACACTAGAAGCATAGTGCCTGTATTTTCTTAGGTTGAGACTGGAAAACAGTACACCTGCCATCACCTGCCAGAAGGTAGAAAGTCTCCAAAAGCAAAGATGGCTCCAAATACCAAGATGGCTACACCAATACCAATCTGGTCCAGCAGAACCACAATTCCCTCAGGAGCATTTAAGCTTCAAAAGCTGCATCTGATCACTTGTGAGAATTCCACTACTTGTTAAACCAGGAAAGGTATGTTTTGGGACAGTTATAGCACTGTGGGTTCAGAGCTTGTAGGATTATGTACAAGGAACATGCACTTACCTTTGTGGTGATGTTGTCAGTCCAACTGGATTGTTGCGGTGCAGGTGGAGGAGAGTCATAGTCAATGGGTCCATATTTCTTAGCTTCTTGAAGTGCCTTCTGCTCTTTAGCAGACCTGCACAGATCTAACTTCAGATGTCAACCTTTTATGAACTGGTCTGTCCATAGCTCATAAACACAAAGATTTCATGAAAACACCTGCCTGAAATGTATCATGGCCCACCAAATCATGTGTTGAGGCCAAGGTACCTTTTTATTACTTCAAGTTGTTCTTCAAAACTTTTCTCATCTTTGACATCCTCGACCAGCTCCTCTGATGCCTCTGCTGCCAATGTTGGTGCTGGCCCAGCTACTGCAGGGTGTGAACAGACATTTTGTCAATGCTTAGCCTGAGTGATTGAACAAAATTGGAATGTACAGCATGCAGGGGAAGAGCAAAGATGACTCTCAAATGCAACTAAATCATAGCAGAGCACCTCATGTTACCAAGAATAGTGGAGTTGGGTTCTGAGCATAACTATCTCACATACAACTCTCCAATACATCTGACTGCATAATGAATCTTCCCATCTTTGCATCAACCTACCTGTAGATGGCAAATCCTCCCTGTTCTGTTTTTGCTTCTCTTGTAAAATTTGCCTACAGCACCATGAAGTAAAACATTGATCAATCATCCAGAATGGACAAAAACATGCTGTAAATCCTATTCTGCAAATTTCAGATCCTGCCGCTAACCCTAACCTCACAGATGTTTGGTGGCATGTGGAGAAGAAATGGTAGCAGCTTGTTCTTACTGGGCTTGCACTATAGGGTCTTGCTCTTGCTTGCGGCGCTGTGTTCGACTTCCTTTCTGCAACAGAATTTGTAAAATTAGGCCTAGACTACAGCCTTTCTTTTTGCCCGAACAATCTACAACTGGATTACTCTCTGCATTTCAGAAGGTGCAATGGAATAGTTCATTACTCCTAGTGAGAGAGTAGGGAGGGATTGAACCTTGGATTTTTTGGCAGGCTGAGTTCCAAAGCCATGTCGACCACCATAATCAGCACGAACCAGCACATGTCTTGTTCTTGTAGCATCATGCTTCTTCCCCTGCCAATTTTGAACCCCCCAGCGGTTCCATCCCCTTCCAGATGCGCTTAAGTCGAGGCTGTTTCTGCAGCACAGCTTCAATGCTACGCCTCTAGCCCCACACACCTGAAAGACGACGCCAAACAGAACAAAGACGAAGACAAAACACCAACAAACACAAAAGTGAGAGGATTTGAAAGCTCCTCATCAAAACAATAATGCTACCAGACACATTGAGGAGCAGGATTACCACCAGTATGGAAACAACAAGAAACAAAGCAATCACACCATCCTTGACAGTTAGAGAATCCAGGAATGAGGAGAGAAACCCGAGCAGAAGCGGCTTGCAATACGAAGCGCGGTGATAATGCTACCACGCCACAACAACTCCTGACCAGAATAGAATTCAGCTCCTGCGACATGGCTCCACCACCCCGATCAAGAGAGACTGTGCGTGACTGATCCCCCAAAACAACTACAAAGTTCGCACTTTTTTTCCGAATCCCAAGGTTTTCAGAAGCTCTTCTTCTTCTTCTTCTTCCTCAGCTGCCCAATGCAGCAGGATCCGTCTCTCTTTCATTCACCAGCTGCAAATCATATCTGCTAACTTCAGAACTTCAAAAACAGCATCATGTGCATCGCCATCCTCCTTCCTACTGCTAAGGACTTCTTGCTGCCCACAAGATCCCACTCCATAGAGAGATTTCTTTGGTTGAATTTCATCATGGTGGTTTTAGGGTTTGAAGTGCACTACTAACTACTGGAACATTCAAGGACACTTGTTATTGGCCAGCTTCAGATCCTCTCTTTCCAGCTCCCTTCATTCAATTCGTCGCTCATCTTCGCACTAATCTTTTGTCCCGTAGACGACAATTGATCACAACTAAGCTTAATCCATCCACCTTGAGGTATCACGAGTTCGTGCATTTCTTGGCTTAGTAGAAGCAGGGATTCAACTTTCCAATTTCGAAGTTGTTTGTGTGGAGTTTGGGTAATTATTATTGTTTGCGGTCTCGTTTGGAAGCACAAAATTGGCTTCGGAAAAATTCGGATACTCCTAAACCCTTGAACCCCACAATAATCCGAAGAGTAGGTAGCAGATTTTATAATGGGATGCAAATGCAAAAGTAGTAAAAGATTAATTAGAACACAAATTCTGCACCAAGACGGAAAAAAATGCTCGTCAGTGAGATGCATACAATAATAGTGATCGCTGCGAGTTGGGCATCTCCTTGTACGATATTCATGGGAGCAAAGACTTTGGGAAGAGGAGGATTTTCAGAGAAATGGTTGAAGATTTTTGATGTCAACCTGGCGAAGTTTGTTTCTTGCAGGTTCAATATTGTAAGCACGCGAGTGTGTTTTGTTTTTGACAGAATGAGAGTTGAAGGTCCCTAATTTTGCCCGAGTGCATTAAGGTTTCAAGTGATTCTCTCTGCCTCTGTGTTCTTTGTTGGAACTCCATGCAAACAACCACCAAATTCAGGGAATGTAAGTGCTGCTGGAGAGCATGAATGCAGCTAGCATCTTGCAAAACATACAGAGTGTTTCATGGAAGTAGAGATGGTACTGCATAGGGGCTACAGTAGTGACAAACATTTTTCAGCGAAAACCTGGAATTTCTCTTCCAACCATTCTCATCACCCTTGGCGGGGTCTCGCCAAGCTAATGATCTTGCTTTATCAGAACTAAGCTGGAGTATTAGTATTGTTTCAGAAAAGAGGAAACAGATCTACATAAAAAGGGGGCATCACACTTCTTCTGTTTCAGAAATATGCAGCAAGAAAATTATTCTTCCGTCCTTGGGAGATGTATATATTCTTCTATATCCTTTGCCTTAAGCGGTGGTGAAGAGCAAGCAAACAATTGTTAATCCACTTATAAGACATGATCTCAGTGGCATGATCTAGTACTTGAAGCAAGAAGTCAAGTCCAGCAAATTGCAGATCATGCAAACATGCTGTCAGTGTGAAGTACGAGAAATCATGTTACTTGAATGATGTTCAAGTTTGAGCTCACCAAGTTCAGTCTCGTGTCATTGGAGAAATAAGCTTGTATTCCAAGGGTTTTGTACAGCTAAACGTGAGAGACCGGCCCTTTATTCTTCGTGACCGGATGTTATTCAGGATGGTCACACCAAACTCCACTGAAACGAGCCACTCTACCGTTCTCCCTTCCATCTTGGGTGCCAGCATCCATGTGATCTTGTCAGGGTACATTTTATCTGTGAACACCACACTGCCATACTTATCGAAGAGCAATGACGATGACCATCCTGCAAAATTTGTGCCTGTCGGGAAAGGATATGGCTCTTGGTAATTAAAAGGAATTCCGCCCAAGCGATTCAATATCCAAGAGAATGTCCCAGACTTGCGATCATGGAGCTCTCTGCCATGTGCATGATACCAATCCATCACATTCTTGGCCGCTAGAGTTGCTGTTGTTGTTTGGTTGAAGGCCACCGTTGGTGCACTTTTCAAGTTTAGTGTGCCAGTCCACCCGGATGCATTTGCTCCGGCAAAGTCATAGGTTTGGTTCAAAGCCGTGTCAACTTCAAGTTTTGTGAGTTCACAGTCTTCTCGCTCCACCTTTGGTGTAACACACAGAGCAACGTGTGACAAGAAGAACCCAAGTTCGGCCCTGGAGCTGGAACTGGGTCTATACTGTAATTGTGAAAACCACCGTTGATAAATTTCAGGTTCGAAAGTTTGAGGGCAAGATCACAATTTGGAACTACTTCACATTCCATCTCAACTTCGAGTGTGATGTTCTGCCAAGATTGCTTGGAATTCTTCGTCGACCACGGCGACCTCAATCCACTGACACGAGCATCGAATTTCCAGAACTTGTTTCGCACTTTGTCAAGTGTGTGGACGAGTCTTACTGTTTCTGCGTAGCATCGCAGCACATCTTGAACGCTCCTCGGCAGCCCTGCTAGTCGAGTGAAAATGAAAGGTTTTCCTACTGCATTCAACGGGCACTTCGACCAAGGTAAGATGCTTGGCTCGTACTGCTGCCCCAGAAGGATTAAAGGGGCTAGCTCGTGGATGTTTTGGTTCAGTAGGAAGCTTGGCTTGTACAACTTCTCCTCGATTCGGAACAATTCTTTAGCTTGATCCGACATGGAACGAAGAAGGCTTGGGTTGAACTTTAAGAGCAGCTCGGCGACCTGTTGCATGCTGTTGCACTTCATCAGTGTAGAGACCACAAGAGCTTGATCTTGCGATATCGGACACGCTAACCATGGCCGTAAATACACGACCAACTTCACAAGGTTGGGCATGTGGTTTAACCACGCAAAACATAGAACCGCGAAGAATAGCCCAGAGAATCGATCGATAGCTTCTTGACCCATACGGTAGCTTGATGGAATTTCGAGGGTGTTTACCATGCTTGATCTCCTGCTGCCATCGGGCGTGCTTGACCACCACCGACTCCGTAACTTCTTTTCAGAACTTTGCGTGACAAATGATATTTCTAAGTCTACACAACTGCTCAGTAGCAACCGAATGAGGTCTGGTTCCACCTCAAACCATGGACGTGGATTCTCTGCGCAACAAGATATTGCTACAGCCTGGGCATGGAGCGGAGTCCTAGTGAAATCGAACCGTGCAAGCCCGGATGTGATATCAACCGGTTTGTACTTTCCCTGTATTGCGTCCTCCAAGTCCTTCAGGTCGATGATGCAGATTGATGATTCATAATGTTTAGCATTTCCCGTCAACTGCAACTGCAGCTCGCAGTTCACAAAACCACTTTCATTGTGCATCAACTTTACCTGGACCTTGAAATGTCGCGGTTGACCTTCTTGAACCGCCAGAGAATTATGAGCAGTAGTGTCGTGATTGGAGGCTGAACCTGCACCAAACCATTTCAACAATTTACCAAAACAAACATAGCCGGATCGTCGAGAAAGGTTGTTAAGACTTGCAACCGCCTTAAGTCCAATTTTAAACATCCTAGTGGTTTGTTGTCGGTTCTATTGAGGTCAATACATATATCAAAACATGCACATAAGTTTTACGTATGGATACTTCTTCTAGTTTTTTTGGGTGCAAAGTGGTGGATGCAACATAATGTCTTCCATGTTTTTCCGTGTTAAAAAGAGGGTGTGCGTTCTTTAGCAAAACAAGTTGTATTTATTTCATCTTTTGAAATTATGATATTCTTATTATGCTTAAGAACACTTTCTATTCAGGACAATGTTGTGATAATCTCGAGATTGTTATGTATATTGTCTTCCATCAAAAAAACTACAAAAAGTTGCTTAGGATAAAATTTTGCAATCACCTTCAAAAATCTACGCCCCACTAAGAACACCAGGGTCACGCATACATGGCAGAGGAAATTGTACCTTGTGGAATCACGGCTTTAACATGGAGTGGAACAAGGTCCGGAGCTGCCGGCACCTCTTCAACAGGTCGGGAAGGATAGTCAGTGTGATGATCAAAAGTTCTAAGAGTGTCCGAAACCGCCTGATCTTGAGCAAAGCCTGAAGCATTAATAGCAGCGTCATCGGAAGCTGGAGCTACGGGCTCTTCAACATACCGGGAAGGTTTAGTAGCGTGCAACTCACCAGTTAGAGCTTCTCCAACCACCTCGGCAACAACAAAGCTTGAAGAACAAGCTAATGTGGCATGGTCAGAAGCAGCTAGATCCGCTACTTCCTCTTCATTATAGTACGAAGACTCATGAACAAGGCCAATCTCACGAGAATATTTTGACCTTCGTGGAGCCACCACCGAAGCTTCAGCATGACGCGGGGAAGGATTAACAGCTTGTTTAGAAATTGCCGGCGCTTCTTCTTGAACTAACACTTCATCCACGTCTGAAGAAATATGACAAGCAGTAACAACATTGGAAGTCGAACCTTGCGGAGTTGCTCCAACGTGGAAACGTGTTCCAATACAGTTGCTAAGCATGGAAAGCAAAGCTCCTCCGAGTTTACATAAAATCCCTTGCATCATGCTGAATCAGAGTCCACCTGGAAGGAAAACCACAAAAACTTTTGTCACAATGATCGGTTTCTATATGGTGGAAGAATAGACCATTTGCATGCCGTAAATTTTTTTTATTAAAAAACAGAACCAAAACAAAACATACACACACATAAACGAGACTCAAGCTTCTCAGTACTGCAAATGACTACTTTGATTGAACCACACACCCGCGCACAAGTTTGTGGGTAAGTTTTGGCCTCAAGTGGTAAAGCTTTTGCTTGCATTTCGTAGATTCACAGGCGCAAGGGTAAGCCTTGAGCGGCCAACGTCAGCGGCATAGGCTAGTAGTGCTCCCTACATATATTTTACTGATTCTCTTCATCACCACATTGATCGTGAGTGTTAATTCCAGTAAGTGTTAACTTTAGATACCTGTGTTCATTAGTCCTCATTGATTTTGTTCGTACCCATTTTCTTCTTGAGGAGAAGACCTTGAGCGACTTCCAGAAATACTGAACGCTCATGAGGCCGCGTCGCCCTGTCCTCGTTTGAGTTCTCAAATGCGATTTTAAAACCTGAATTGGTGGGAGTTGTAGGAAAGAAAAAAATCTGTTAGAACCTTGTTTATAAATAATCACACATTTTGACAGTTACTTCAATGAAGATAATTTTTAAAAAAAATTCAAACTACCAATCTTCATGCCTATATGTAACCCTATTTTATTGAGCATTAAGAAAATGAATTTTTTCTAACAATTTCATTGGTCCTTTAAAAGTTCTCATGAATCTATCAAACCTTATTAGATGGGATTAATGAAGATATTTATAGACCTTTGTAATATGTTGGAGTTTTCATCAGTGGCAAGTATTCAGGGATAAGTGTGTTCTAAGGTTTGGAAAGGGGGATTTGAGAACAATAATAGTAAAGTATTTAGGGATAAGTGTGTTCTAAGGTTTTGAGAGGGGGATTTGAGAACAATAATAGTAATGAGATGATGGCAAGAGGAGTTGTTGGTACAACAGACCTAACATGTACGGTTAAAGTCTTGATGTAGGAAAAATGGTGAAAGACAACCACTAATCTATCTCTTCTTGCAGCATTTGTATTTTTTATTGCATTCTTGTGCCATCCAACCATAGGTAAGAAGTAAAATCAATAAATATAAGTATGCATTGCCATGATGGATTTCTTGAACATTGTGTTCATTTTTTTTTTGTGGTAGAGCATCAATGAAATTTTACAATAGTCAATGGTTAATTAAGGATTTTGAAAAGCTATGGCCAAACATAAGGTTTGAATATGAAATTTGCATTTTATTATTATTGAAGTCTATTGTAACAATATTGTAATTACTGTATTGATGACTATGATGTGTGTAGATGTTCAAGATGTCTACAAAGTAGAAAAGGAAAAGGTGTTATTGGGAAAAAGGTTGGTGTTCATCACATTGGACTTTGATTGATTAACATTCATCATCCCTACGACCCATTGGTGGTAGCCATTAGGAAGTTTCAAGTGGCTACAAATACACTTGCACAAGTTGCATGGAATTTTGTGAATGATGGGCAAGCAAACTTCTCCAAGAGCTTGGCCTTTGGTCATTTGATATCACATGCTTGCACGATTAAGTTGTAGTTCTAGAAATTCAAAAAGGATTTGTATTTTGGGAAGGGTTGTTTCCATGATGTTCATATCATGTTGGGAACTTAGCTTCTTGCATGTTGTTGGCCTTTACTAACCATGTCAATTGAAAAGTAGATCAACAAATGTGAATTATTAGGATTTCTTGGCTTTTCTAATTGTTGATAGGCCATTTTGGGATCAACATTCTCAAAATTGTTGCAAGTTCAATGTAAAACAATTTTCCATTTGCTATTTAGACAATGATCATGCGGGGGTGTTTTTTAATATTACACACAAGGTCAAATTGAAATTGCAATTGATCTTTGTGTTATATTATGGACACATGCAAGGTGAACTTAAGTCCTCTTTGAATTTCATGACTTATTTTAGATGATTGCAACCTCTCAAGAATCATTGCTATTTGTCATTATGAAAACAATAGACAAAAATCAGTTTTTGCAATGTTTGAAAATGTTTAAATGTTTTGCCATATTTTCAAAATGGGCTCCCCACTACCATTTGGGTGAAGGTTTACTTGGGTGGTACCGCTAAGAAATACCCACCCCAAAAGCCTCATTTTAATTAATGAAAGGACAAATTTCAAAAAATAATTCCCAATTTTTTTTATAATTGGCTTTCAACAACCATCACCTTTGATTTCCCAAGCCCTAGACTTCTAGGGTCAAAATCAATGCAAGATGTTTTTAAAAAAAAATTCACTCTATGAACCTTGAATCTCAACTTTAAACTTGTTTTGGAATTGTTGCAAATTTCATAAATAACATTTTATTTCTCCCGTGCATCTAACTTGCAACAAATTTAATATATGTGGAGTTGCACACATGAAGTATCTTCCATCCATGTCACCACTTCACCCAAAAAAAAAAAACCCATTGTCAAATAGACCTTCTCCTCCCACCAAGTGAGGGTCCATGGACCTTTTGTGTCTAGTTCTCTTTTTACATTTTCTCCTCCTTCCAATCCTGCTATCATTATAACCCTAGCTTGGTACTCATGTTTGGTAAGAGTTATTAAAATATTTTGCAAATTAATCAACACAAGAGTTGTTGTGGTTGAAATTGCTGTAAATTTCATCATTCGAGGCTTGAGCTTGTGAGTTGAAAGTAACCCTACAGAGACCTTTCACAGACTTCTTCTGTTCATACAAAAGTAGTTGGAACCTGTAAGAAAATTTTCATGTATCAGAAAATTAACGAAGATTTATGGCTATCAAAATCTCAGTACTTGTTGCAATTAAATATTTCGGTATTAATATTCCAGCATGGGCGGCAGGTACAATAGTTGACACTACTCTGCCAAGCTTTATTGACCAAGGAGTGAAGTCATGAGTATAGGCTAGAGGATCATGTTCTTTAGCATCAGTGGCAAGCATCTGCAGGCAGATTTCGCCTTAATTGGTAGCACTTTTTTGTTCAGGACCATTAAAACAGTAGCCAGTAGCCTAGACAGACCTTTGGCAACACGCTTCCTAGTCCTTTTTCACTTGGGGATTTAGATATGTTTAGGCTAATGATAAAGTTTGCCCTGGTGCTTTTCTGTAGGCTTAAGGCCCATGGCTGGGGACATTCCCAAAAATGGGGCTCTCACCTTGTCATAGGTCCCTTATTTCAACTATGATGAACCATAATGGAGTTTCAGCCTTGCTTTTTCAGAATGCCTATACACACTGTTGTTGATCCATAGTATATAGCATGAGGCAAATCATGAATTAAACATTTGTGAACCACAAGGGAATTGATGGATGCATGTGTAGATGAAAGGTGATATTGGGATGTTTTATGGTCCACCCGGGCAATATATGTGGAAATCTCTAGAAAAATAATTATATATATATATATATATGTTTGGGTTGTCAAGTCCAAATGGACCTCATTTTGTTCTTGTTTCATTCTCCATGCATAAGATAGTTCATAAGAAAATCTATTGAAGTTGGAATTGTGTTGGAGGTCTCACCCTATGCAACTTGTGGCCAAACTTATTGGTAGGTATGTGTTTGTTTTCCAGAAGTTATGTCCAAAAACTATGGGAGTAGATTAACGCTTTACAACTTTAGAACTGTTGCAAAGATGTTGCATATATCATATTTGGAGGATAGTCCAAAGCACAAGGAGTGTGTCACACTGGGGCCTTGTCATTTACATTAAAAAATATCTTAAGGCAAAAGAAGAATTATGAAAATTCAAATATTTCACCTTGCAAAAATATGATCTTCAAAGAAACCAAAATTGTTCAAGTTTCTTCATTTACATTATATAAAATAATTGGTGTCTGTTTGCAAATTTTTGATTTAGTAATTTGTGATTGGCTGGAGCCCCCCGGTCCCTTGAGAGCCCCCAGCCAAAGCAAATGGTGGTGAAGCCTCAAGTGGAAAAGAGCGAGATGGTGTCCTTGTTTCAAATGATGCCACACAGCTTTCCCGCTCTATGCGCTAAAGGTGGTGAGTTCGGTCCCATGTTGGAAGTGGTTTGGTTACACATTCACCCCCTCATTGGTGGTGAGTTTGCTTTCACCCAATCACTCGTCGAGAATAGTGATGAAGGCCTTGGGGCAAATCATAAACAACTCACTGTTTACTACAACATGAAACTTCTTGATGCATTGTAGTAGTGGTTCTGCCCTACGGCCACGAAAACTCGCACGACAAGCGTGCAGGGAAAGTGCTCAGCAAAGATTTGATTATTAAATGCAGCTTTCGCCACTGGGAGTAGATCTTTAACAACCTTACAACACGCTTTATGGGCAGAGCAGCTCGTGGTGTTGCCAGGAGGGAACCACATCTGTTGCTGCCACCTTTCCTCCGACTTGTGCTACTCATGCATGTCATTTCCTTACCTTCCCTTTTTTCTGATCATCTATTATTTCTCTAGCACGTCGACTTCAACCCCCTAATGTTACACCACTAACTACTCGACATCTTATACTACAAAACTACCAAGGAACATAGTAGAGGCAAAGATGCGAACACTAGTCCACCGTGACAACCTCCCCTTCCCCCCCTTAGCCTCTTCTTCTACTTCTCCTTCTACTACTATTTGACACACCTGATACCAAAAAAAACAAACTTTTTCTCTCAAAAGCAACAACACTAGAAGTTGAAACCCAACCACACAAAACAAAAAAACAAAACCACTGACCACTTCTTAAACCACACTTTTTTTCTGATCATCATTCATAGTGTACACTAACAGCTTCTAAAAACACTCTGGTACCACCGCGAGAAATAATAGGCTCAAAAAACGTCTGCCGTGATTTGATATTATCACTAAAAGGTAGTGGTGGTGTGGACAGTGTGCAGAATGTTCTGTACTCTTTGTTTGGGAAGAAAGGAAAGAAAAGAAAGCGAGCTAATCAAAACTTGGATTCGAGTGGTGGCAAATGGGAACAAAATGTGAAGTTTGATGATCATCCTGATACAAGTACTTTGAAGTGTGAACAAAACATGAAGCTTGATGAGATTGCTACCATTCTCAACAAGGATGGTGGCCTCTTGAACGTGGGTGTGGTTGAGCATCTTGTGTCGCTCATGCCAAATGATCCACATGAAGGCATTGGTGGTAGGAAGTTAGCTCCTGATGTTGTGGTGGCATGTCGTAACATGCTTGTTGGGGTTATTGTTGCAATAGAGAATGCAGAATGCTTCAACTAATTTGTGCATCTTGGAGGTCTATGTTTGTTAGATGATTGGTTGCAAGAAGTTCACAAAGGCAAAGTAGGAGAAGTAGGTAATCTTAAAGAGTATGACAAAGGTGTGGAAGATTTGTTACTGACTCTTCTCCGAGCTCTAGATAAGCTGCTAGTGGACCTTAAGGCCTTGAAAACCTATAGTGTCGACAAATCTGTTAATCACTTATGGAGTCATAAGGACCTTGATATTCAAAAGAAGGCTAGGAAGTTAGTAGATGTTTCAAAGAAGTGAGTGGATGCTGAAATGAAAGCATCTAGTGAAGCCAAACCAGGCTTAGCTCATGGAATATCTTGGTCCTACAAGCGATCATTGCTTGATGAACTTGTATATACTCTAACAAAGGCAACTTCTGGAGGGTTATTAGAAGTGGCCATGAAAAGTTCTGTAGCCTTGGCAAGAAATGCCAAGGTCAAGTTGAATGGTGCTAATGCTAAGGGAAATGTTGTTGCTTTTGCTAAACCTCCTCAGGGTGTACTCACCCATTTGCTTTTGTGATTACAGCCACATTTGTTAGGGTTTTCTTTTTTGCTTTTGGATTGCAGCCACATAGTGTCAAGGTTTTGTTTTTTGTGGTGTTAATAATACCTCTTTGCTTGCAGTGGTGGTCGATCTAGAAAGGAAGTATGAAGCTCTAAAGAAGTATGGGATTGATCTAACAAAAATGGCAAAACAAGGAAAATTGGACTCTATCATAGGCCGTGATGAGGAGACTCGATGCTGCATACAAATCTTGTCTCGAAGAACAAAGAACAATCATGTACTCATTGGTAAGCCTTGTGTAGGCAAAATCGCAATTGTTGAAGGGTCAGTCTTTCATCTTCAATGTCTTTTGCAAACTATTTGTAGACTTTGGAATTGGGATATGTATATCAAGCAACAGTTGATGTCCCTGAATCGTGCAAGGTAGAATTGGTAGGAATGAATGACCTTTTCGTTTCTCCCTTGCTTTATATTCAAGGTACAGAAATTTCTTTCAAATTGGCTACTGCAAAGCGTTTTTTATCCAAACCTAACGCGTTTTTTGGTTTGTGCAGATCTTCCTAGGATAACATCTCGTGACAAAACACCTTTTCTTTTGTTTCATTTCTCCCCACCTTACATATGATATATATATATTTTTTTTTTCAAATAATTAAATTACGGACCGTGAAGCTAACAAAACGCTTTCTTTTTTAAAATGGTGGACTTGCTTTTGATTTGTGCCCTCTATGACCAAAAGATGTTCATAGCCTATCCGCTTTGCATGCGGCCATTCTGCAGAGACCACGCCCACTTAGTTTGCATTGAGCATGACACGGATGTTGCCGATCGCCGCATTGCCCCCGAATATGTTGACGCCGAGGTTCGACTTGTGCCTGTCATACTGGTAATTAAATATGAACTTATGCTATTATGTTTTCAGTGCCTAACTCCATTTTGCTTCTGATTGAAAGAGTCATACGAGATTGTGGAACGCCGTGTAGATATGTAAATAACAAAGAAAGGCAAGAAGTTACTCGAGAACGTTTAAAATTCCACAGCACTACAGTAGTTCTCGAAAGGGCTACATGTAATGGGGCCTAACATGAGGAAACATGGTGTATGACTGATACTGCTCAATGATTATTAGAAAATGCGAAACAACATGCATGTTGTCGAAATAAAATGGGTTCGTCAAGCCTGACTAATGATAGATGCTACGCAACACACTAAATGATGCCCTATCACACGTGTAGAGGATCAATTTCAGGCTGGACAACAAATGACAAAATTTGCGATACCCGTTGGCCGACTCACAAGTAGACTGACAAGTGTTTGGACGCCTTAATGAACAATGTAACCATTATGGTTCTCACTTCTAGATTGAAGAACGCACGGGGGGTTTTTTTCGAAAACCACACTATAATAGGTGTTGTGCCTTAGGGAAAATTGTTTTGCCTCTTATTCGCACCCTGCCAAAATACATAGAAATGTTACAAGATTGACAAAATGTCGAATTGTGTAAACATGTCCGTTCATACAATGCTACATTCGCATTTACATCCACAAGGGTCTAGAGTGTAGGCTTCAAGCTCAGACTAGGAGTGCATACCTACAAAGTGCAAGGAGGATTCTACCACTTGATTAGTGGTATGGAATCGGTAGAAGGGAAATTGCCATGCTTTCTTCAAGCCTATGTGCATGATGCGGCAAATGAGGGTTCAAATCGGCAGATTCAGAACCCTAATTTAAGTCTAGCGCATTTGATGACATTTCACACAATCCTGGGGCGCATTAATCCTTATGTAAACGTCTTCGTTTGTGCAGCTGACCGTCTTGCTACAAACTTTACAAAGGAGGTCCACATTTGCATTACAACTGGTCATACCTTGGGAAATGGAGATGTTCGTTGTTATAATGTCCCTA
>Ga0116228_10000523_pt1 | contig 29398 bp, 22 predicted proteins | sample S1TSphfallax_2_FD_89694 | JGI IMG/M metagenome (GOLD analysis project Ga0116228, IMG submission 89694) | Host-associated microbial communities from peat moss isolated from Minnesota, USA - S1T2_Fc - Sphagnum fallax MG | ecosystem: Host-associated > Plants > Peat moss > Unclassified | place... | reverse complement strand
TAACTATTGCATAACATTGAAGAATGATGAGTGCATTGCAATTTTGCAATAGGCAGCTATTGCATAACATTGAAGTATGATGAGTGCATTGCAATTTTGTTTAGAGTTTGTTGGCAGATTGCTTAGAGTTCAAAACATATGGAGGTATAAAAAAGTGGTTGGATATGAAAAATCAACTTTTTGGGAACTTTTTCAACAAGATTTTTCAACAATGTAAGAGGTTTAAGTTACAACACATTTCATGCTTTGATTAGGGTTGTAGGTTGAAGTCTTGAATGAAAAAATACAAACATGAAAAAAATCATGCTAGAAAAATTAGAGCCATAATGGCTTTTGCAAAATTGGGTAGTGAAAATTCATTGCAAATGTGTGAGGAATCTATGGCATGATAGAAAGTATCATATTAATTATCATTAAAAAAATTTGTGCAACAATTAAAAAGCACTTGAAACCATTATGATCCTTAAATTAATTAGAAACAAGATGAAAAAAATCAATATTGGTTTGAAAGCTTACACAAAACATACATTCTTCACTCAAAGGAGAGAAAGATGGGTTGTCAAGATATAAAACACATTGAAATTTTATCTAATCAAGTACAAGAATGTTAATGGAAAAAACTTTTGGAATGTTGACAGAGGTTATGACAACTCATGAACATTTTTTTCGAATTTAGGTTAAATGTTATGATGAATGACTCAAAATTCAAATGTTATGTAATTTGTAACGTATTTATGAAACGTTCAATTTAGACATCCATATTTTTTAATAAAACATTGAGATTTTGCAAATTGTTGTATTATTTAAAACTATGGTTGAAAAATGCTCATAGACATTATAGTCTTTCTACCTTTTGTTTTTTGTATTTAAAAAAAAATCATATAGAGTGAAAGGTTTATCTAAAGGCTCCTCATTACCATCATCCTTAAAACCATTATCAAGTTTTCTTTGAAATTTTTAATTATGCACAATTTCATTTGCAAAAAGCATTCACATGTTTCATCACATTTTTGCTTTGAAACCATCGACTATTCAATGCATCATAAAAGAAACATTCATGGCAATAATTACTTGAGGTCCCATTTATAGCTTGTCCTCCTTGTATCACTTGTAGATTGCATTAAATTTATGCTTGCAAGCAATTGGAATCCTTGAAAAACTAAGGTTTGAAGTCAACATTCGAATGTGTAATTTGAACCACATATCCACTCCTAAAAAAAATAAAAATTGTGGTAAAAAACTATGATTTATGAATTGAAAGTAGTCTTTGAAACAAAATAAAAATCAAAAGTGATTACATTTGAGAAGCTAATCCAATTCATATCAAAACACTTGAAATAAAGCTAACTTTGTAACTACTCTCTTTCCCCCCCTCCCCAAAAGGAAAGGTGGGTTCAAACCTCATTATGGCAAAATGGTCGGAGAAAAACTGAATTGACCCAATTTGAATCTGATTTTCTTATTGGTTTCTTTCTCTTAATTCTTTTCAGTTCAATCAAGCTTTAGATCTAAAACAAGAGAGTTTCAAATCTTGAAAATTTTATTTTCAAGAGTTTTATTAAAACAAGCATAACTAAAGTTTGAAGTAAAGTAGAATTTACTTTGTTTCTCGGCATTTATAGCCAATTCAAACTCCATTTCTCTTGATAGTGTAATCATATATAATATTTCACCATCCATTCAATTTTTTTCAACCTTTTCATTTTTCTACATCTTTCTTTTTTTTATCATAACTACAACCACCATTTTCCTCGTTCTTTTTATGGGAAAGGGAGTTAGTTTAGACATTTCTAGCAAATCCAAATACCTTTTGATTTATGAAAATGAGTGCTTCAACCTTCCATAACCAAAACTTTCTATCCTCATTACTGAAAAACTTTCATTTTGTGCATTTGGAAGGGCAAAAAATGCATTCTTTCAAACAACAACTTTGTGTGGATTTATAAATCTATTCATGTCAACACTAGACATGCTCAAAATGAAATGATGGGTGTGTTCTCAACAATGTCCTCAATTCACAAAATGTCTTCCATTCTTGCACAATTTCAACTTAAAAAACAAATGAATTTTTTTTTGAAAAACAACAAAAATGATCAAATGAAAACCTTGGACCCTAGCTTACATCTTGGTTCTCCAAACCATAAGCTCTTCTTTTAGCTTCTTATTTGATCTAGATGAATTAATTTCCTTCCAAAATGATCTTATGAAAATGACATTTCAAATTGGCTTGAATTGGTCTTGGATCCTAATCTAAAGGCCTTGGGTTTAATTTATGGCCATTAACCAGTAGGATTGTTCCATTTTGTTGGACCTTCCTGTTTGGACCCTCATCTAAAGTGCCCCTTGGTATTACTCACACATTGGGGTTAAAGGAGTTACAGTGAGAATTTTTGTTCTTGAACATTAAGATCTGAAATTGGCCCAGTAGTCATGCTTGTTTTGAGAAATTTGATCTGTTAAGAGTGCTTCTGCAGATTTCAGAAAGATGGGAAGGGGTTGCAAGGGGGATTTTGATGTAGCAACAACCTTGACTGGTGGAGGTTTGTGAAGTACACCACATTGGCTAGTCTTGTATTTGACATGGTGAGTTCCTTCTTTGTCCTCTTAACTGATAGTTAAGGAGCTGTCATTGTAGGTGGTTCCAACAATGAACTCTTTACCATTGTTATTTTCTTGTCATTGCCACTCTTTATGACACAAAATACACCCTTTCCCGTGAAGGTCTTACCAACCCTAAATAATTTGAAAAAGTCCTTACATTCCAACTTTGTATTCAATCTCCCTTGTTTTTTGGTTTATGGTTCACAAGGTTCACACTTTCACAACCAACACCTTAGTGTTTTTCTGAACCTAAAGCTCCTCTTTCTTCTCCCCCTCTTTCTCCATTTTTGAAATAACATCTCCAGTGGGAAGTATACAAGAAAGTGTGAACAATTGACAAGAACATATATACAACATCTTCCAATACCACTAATTGCTTACATTGCAAACCCCCGAGCTCCAATATAGGTTTCATTTAACTCATGAATAAGCTCCATCATATCAAAATGAACACCCAGAGAGTTCAACAAATCATGGAGTAATGATAGTCTTTGCAGCACACAAAGTCCTGTAGGACTTAAAGCATCTCCACCGCATTCACTAGGTGACCCTGCACTAGAAATCTTAGATGAGGTACAAGAATCAAATTCAGTGTATTCACTAGCAGACCGATATGACCTTGAAAATATGCAAAGCTGTTCAGAGCCTTGTCAAGGAGCCTCGGAAGAGTATAATAAACATAACAAAATCATATTTTTTCATTGCTCCCTATTTTTGACTGGCTAGATAGTTTGATTGATTGGTCCAGGAGGGTTGCTATTAGTAATTTCCCATCTATTTTGTTCCCATTGTGTTCGCATCAAGTTTTCAAAGGGTTTCCATCCAGTTCCCCAAGTGTTCACCAAGACATCCCTAATAGGACCAAAATTTTATCTCATATTGTTTGGTTCCAGTTCAACTTCCATGTATATGAATTGTAGACATAAAGAGAGGTGCATTTCTATGCTTTTTATTTTGGCATATCTAGGCTTCTATGTTGGGGAGTGCCCAATTTTCAGAGGGGTTTACCCCATGTAACATATATATTTGATTATTTACCCATCCCTGGCACTACATATGAAAAATTGAATTGTATAAAACAAGAGATCATTTAATTATCATGAAACAGGCCAATCATTTAATTGGCCACATAGCAGGCCATGACTCCACTTCTCACTTATTGCATGGAAATTCTAATCCTAAAATTGGCTGCCACTATTTTTGGCCTGGACTAATAGCCCTTCCGAAAAACACCCTACCTATTGGCTGGCGAATTCAAAGCAATCATTTTGTTTTATTGTCCCTTTTTGAGACGATTATATCATGTGTACATTTACAGGTCCAAAGTCCAAACTCAATTTTACACTATTTAATACATGTCCTTCATCTAAAGTACTGTGTACACAGGAAATTAAACTGCTACTGGCAGAGATTCTGTAGGAACTAAATCTACATGTGAACCGGCGTTTTTTTTTTTGTGTGGCTAAAAATTAGCCAAAATGCTATGGAAAAAATTAAAAAATTGGTGCCAAAAGTAGTAAAGAAAAAATGCGGGGAAAAAAATGAAAATATCTCCAGCATTCAACTACATCTTATGCAATGTTAGCCAATACTCTCCATTGCCACACAAAACTCATGCCATCCAAATACATTTGCTACTTTGCTCAAATTTCATGGTAGGGCTGGGGATTTTTCACCACTGGACATGACTGAAGTGAGTATATAGTCACCATAACAATTACTAGTCGTTTTTGACTTCAAGGAAAAATAAAAATAAAAAGTGCTGCAAGTTGAAAGAGAGTTGGTATGTGTAAGTTAGTTTTGCTTTTTAGTTTGGTTTATTTTAGGTTTTGGACTCTTTGTTTTAGGTCACATCTTGTTTTTGGTCAAACTTGTGAAAACAAGGGATGTGTCACACTGTGGCCTTGCCACTTACATTAAAAAAAATCTTAAGGCAAAAGAAGAATTATGAAAATTCAAATATTTCACCATGGAAAAATATAACCTTCAAAAAAATCCTGTTAAAGAAACCAAAATCCTTCAAGATATTTATTATAACTCTATAACTAATCTCAAGTTTCAATTCAAGCCAAAATATCATCCAAAATATCATCTTTCAAACATCCTTGTATTAAAAATAGACTTCACAAGGTTAACTTTTGGGTCCCTGTTATCGATGTTTTGGACATGTAAAAGGTATCAGGTAAAGCCAATGTACACATTTTTCCTTCAGACCTTGAGAACCAGATTTGGGTTTTCATGTGAAACTCATCTGATTTTTTTAATAAAAAAAAAGTTTGGATTCTGATTTTTTTGGTTCTCCTAGTCAATTCTCCCACGGGGTGAGAAGTTTAAAATCAATTTTCAGCCTGATTTTCACCCAAAATGAGAACAGTCAATTTTCAATATGAGAACCGATCCAAAAACCAGATCACCCAGTGAGAACCGCCCAACATTGGTATAAGCCATCTAGTCACCTAATAGCTACTTTCTTTTCTTACCAATGTACCTGTATGTAAGACCTACTTCCTAAAGAATGGGTTACCAAGGTGAAACCGCATATTAACTCTTGAGGTTCTTCCACAAGTGAGCCATAATGGGTCTGCAGTGGATGGTGCGCTGGTTCACTCTGTCTGGCCCCCCAAGCCCTGGCAAGGTGCCACTTTTGTACTAGAGAAATGGGTCCTGAGTCCTGACTCATGCCTCCTGTGGGGCTGATCTTGACAGGGAAAGTCCTGGGTACGCCAATATGCAGGCCTGGCAGAATTTGCCCACATTGTTTAGTCGAATACGGCACATCCACCTTGTAAGTGTCTAAACCCTAGACACCCTAAACCCTTGCACCTGCCGCTATTCAACACTGCTAGGCTATCGGTGAGATTGCGAGAATTTCTGAAATGTACCCACTCATACAGGAAAATCAGCCAATTGCAGGTAATAAATGTTGATCACCTCCCCCATATAACTCCCATTACCTATGGACATTTTTGTTCTTCCCTTGTTTGGTTCCCTCTTGTAACTTAGTACCTAGTTAGGAACAAACCAAGAAACCCACCTCCTTCCACTTGAGAGATGTCATTTGCATGCCTTATTTTCCATCTCCAAAGCAACGTGATAAAAATTGTTAGGCTCTATTATTTTGTACTACAATTGTACATACAAGAAATACTTAATAAGAACACAAAAAGCCTCATATTGCACTTCATGTAATTAAGTTATAGGGTTTGTTTAATTCATTGAAACTGACTTATCCACTAAGGGATTACCCCTAACACCAAAAAAAAAGAAGAGAATAGGAATTTTATGAGCTTTCACACATTGACAGCCAAATTTGCCCTTATTCTAATGATGAAATAAATCAAGCATTCAAACAGAAATTCAATTGCAACTCAAATCTATACCACCAATTTTTTTCTGCATATGTTTGTTCATTTTTGTGCACAATTAGTCTCGTGTCTCTCAATTCTTTGTGGAGAGAAAAAAAATTAGACCCTTGAAGTAAAAAGCCTTGTTAGTGTTGATCCCACTAAAATTTCAATCCAATTTCAAAGTCCCATGCTTTCCAACTCCCAAACGGCAACCAAGATCTTAATGGATGTGCATTTGTGAGACTGACCCAAAAAGTCTTTAAACCCATCCATCTATCTGACAATTTCTGGACCCATTCATTTCAACGGTATGGGGATAGACACCTTAACATCAGTGTCTTGTTTTATTTAAGGCAAAATATTGCCACCCTTTGTTATGTTTTTTTAAGGTTTCCGATCGTTAAGTTCCAAAAGGAATTTTACATTTTAAAAAATCGCCAGATTCTATATCAGTTTGGTAGCCATCATATAGAAGGGTGCCCAAATGTTTTCACTTTCAAAATCTTTAATAGCCAAATTTGGCTAAATCATCTTATGCATGATCGGGCTACGTCACAAAATTGAAAAATAAAAGATTGCTGGACATCTCCTGAATACGTTGGGCTATATGCCTCGTGTGGAATCGGCAGACCCAGCAGATTCTACTTGCTGAATCTGCCAACTAGTGCCTTTAACTTTAGGGACCTGGCTGCCTGTCGCAGGTTATGCCAGAAATGTGCCCATTCAATATATTCATAAAGTAGCAAAAGTTCAGCAAAAAAATATATTCCTTGCCTTGGGAGTGATTTGCACCCTAGTAGGGCATAAAATATTCTGAATGCCTATTTTGCTATAAGCTAACATTGCTATAGTAGGACAACAACGTATGGAATGAAGAATCCACACTTATTTGTGCAAAATCTGCAATTTAATAAGCTTTGAAAAAAGGCAAGTTGGCACTCAAAATCTTTTATATCAATTTTAGAATTAGGAAGCACAAACCATAGTCTGCACGCATGGTTTCTAGTCAAAATCAGGTCTTTTACATGACAGAACTGCACTGCGCACTGACACTGATTCTCAAAGTAGCATAGGTACCATGTTCTGCATAAAATTCAGGTAATGTTCCATAGCAGAAACTGGACAAAGCATGCCAAGTTTCTGTATTGGAAAGTATAATAGGTACACTATTCCACAAAAAAAATTAGGTCAAAATCTTCCATGGCAGAACTGGCCTGAGTTGATTCTAGCTCATTTTATATGGCAGAACTGGACCAAGCAATGCCAAGTTTCTTGCTTCCAAAGCAGCATAATAGGTACACTAACAATGCCCGCGCACATCAAGGTGTACGCCTTCATTTTCGCCAAGACACATTGCGCAAATTGCCAGCATAAGTCCTCTCCACTGGCTAACCGTGAAATTGAAATTTTTTACTTTGCCTTCACCAGTGGACTCGTTCACCACTCCTCCTACGATTCCTCCGCCCTGCCTGAAATCCTCCCCTCCTCCGCTCAAATCTTTCCCTGCCCTCTCACCTTGACTTTTACTTTCGTTATCTCATTTTTTTTCTTTTTTTATCTCGCTTACTAACAAATCAATTAAAATTCAAAAATTCAAAAAAATGAAGTTTTAATTAAATTCTTAAAATGCACTTAGACTTTTAACCCCAAATTAAATTCTTAATCATCCATTGATTTTTTAACCCTCAATCAATTTCATAATCCTCATTTTCAAAAAAATTCATTATTAATATTTAGACAATAAGTTCCAATAAGCCGCCATTTTATAGGGGGTAAATCCTAAGTTATAACCCTAGTAGACCAAAGATAACTAAAAGGCCAAAAATTGAAAGCAAGGATTGGACCAAAAAACTGCAGTAAAAAAATTTGAGGGATGATTCCACCAAATGTTTTTATTTTCAATCTGGTGGTTTCAAAACTTTATGTAGTGAAGTTTGCTAAATTTTTTGAAAACTTATTTTTTCAGATTAACACTAAAAGAAAAAATTCTCCAAAAAAAAGAATCGGGTTAATTTTATTCAAATAAAGAACAAAGATTTCCAATATTTTCCAAGTATTTTTGTAGCTTTAGTGCAGATATTCCCCTATTGATTAATTTTCAAACATTCCACTATGAAAATAAAATATTTTCAAAATATTTCAAATACTTCTTGTTGCTTGGAATTTTTGAAAAAAATAATCATTTTAATAAAATAGTCAATACCCCCGTGAAACGTTAATTTTTGAAATCATTTTATATTTTTAAAATCTGAAAAATAAATAAATAATTGCATGCTGGTTGGGCAGCTGTTCGGAGAAAACCTGGGCAGCCGGAGGGCAGCAGGCCAGCGTTCGCTGCGGGCTATCGGATGTGCGCGGTACAAGAGAGAAGCGTGTGCCAGAGAGCGACCGAGAGAGGGTCTGCCCGTTTTGCGGCCTGTTCGTGAGCCTGGTTCTACGATCGGAGTCAGTTCGATTGAGCTACCCGAGGTGCCCGCTCGACCAGAATGTGCTACCAGAATCAGCCAACGCAGTCCGATTCTGCTTTGGAAGATTTTCAAGGCCTGAATTTTTCTGCGGAAACGTTCTCTCGCTCGCGCGCGCGGGCGTACTCTCTCTCTCGCGCGCTTCTCTCTTTCTCTCTCTCGTCAGCATTCCCTGACACATTTTTGAAAAATGCTTTCAACCGGGGACGGCTGGCCGTCGAGCTTCGCAGAACTTTGCGTGATGTCGGGAGGACCAGCAGCTTCACCGGATAGTTTTTTTTTGGTTTGTCATCGAACCCTAGAAAGTGAGGAAAACAAGTGATTCTTTATTTGTTTTAAGAGAGTTTTCATGGGCGGCGAGGACGTACTAACCCAACAGAAGAAGCAGCAGCAGCAGGTGATGCAGTACTGGAGTTCAGTAGATTTGCATGAACCCATCTTCTTGTTGGTGTTGTTGTTGAGACAAACATGGGAAGTCTTTTGATATGAAGCTCATCTTCAGCTACTGATGGTACTACAGCGCCTGTTCTGGACTTTATACGTCGATTTACATGAGCCTGTTGCTAGCATTGCTGTTGTTGAAGTTCTCGCTGTTGAGGCAAACATACATGCAGGGAAGCTGCTGGGCTTTGATCGTGAGATTCTTCAGCTGATCATGCCTTTTTACTGGACCAGCAGCTTGTTGTTGTAGTTGTCTTCTTCGGTTGCTGATCCCGACGCAAACATATCTAGGAAGTGTTTTGAGAAGGTTCTTCATGAGCTGAGCGAGCTACAATAATATTCCATTACTGTTATGCGAAGAAGGAAGAAGAACTAGAAGAATACATCAGCAGTAGTACTGCAAAGAAAGAAGATTCTCCAGTTCTCATGCACGATCGACCGTTTAACGGTGGGACTGGCTGGGGCAGTGGTCAACGGAAGCTGATCGATATGAGCTGCAGCTCGATGTGGTTAGCTAGCAGCTAGGATTGTTATGAGGAATCCGGCCAGCTGAATTTGTGAAGAAGTTGCAGTTCGTTGTAGAGTTGCACGAAAAGCTCAGACCAGAAGAACTAGAAGGGGAAGAAGCAAGAACAGCCGAGCAGCTGGAGGAGGAAAACCCGCCGCGAGTTCTTCGGCAAAGTCTAGTCATGAAGGACATGGCGGATTACTCTGGGTTCTCGTTTGTGGTGAGGAAATGGAGATCAGGGTTTAGCTGCAAAAAGCCTCTTGATCTTTTGAGCACAGTGCTAGCAGGATACATGAGCATCATCTTGACCACCATCGCCTTTGCACTCGTTGTTGCAATCTACTGGCCCTCAATCTCCGGCTACCAGGCAGCAGCAGCTGTTGCATTTCCTCATGCAAACAAGCAGCAGCTGAAAGCAGCTACATCATCACCACCATCACATCAGGAATTTCCTCCAGAAGTAGTTGACCTAATTGCAAACATCAGGTTAGCTAGAAAGAGAGCTGAAGCTGCGGGTTCAAACTTGAAGAAGATGGGTGATCCTCCCATGAGCTTCTTGTCTGAGGAGGAGGAAATAGCTTCATGGCACAGGGCCAATCCTTGCATGAGCAGGGATGAGCTCTGGCCTTTGTACAACCAGCATCGACATAGCCAGGAGCTTCAACCTCATCCTTACTTGGGAGCAGTCCTGGAGGAGTATTCCAAGCTCCACAGAGCTTGCATGAAGAATGTGGGTGGTGATGTTATAGGACTCTTCAAGAGTAGGAAGAACAGCTCAACAACTGGGTGCAAGTTTGTGATGGGGGATAATGAGGTTGCTACAGGATTGGGCAACAAGGTTTTATCAGCCGTTGCAGCTGTCATGTACTCCATCCTCACACAACGTGTTTTGCTTATTCCAGTCACAACTTCGATTCCAGGGGTTATGTGTGAGCCTTTTGTTGGCTCGAGCTGGAAAGTTGCTACTGATGGAATCCTCACTCCAGCCAAATTCCACACCCAGTTTTGGTCGTCTGTCCAGGATGTCTACAAGGGGGTGCAGGATGCTCACACACTTGCTGCTGTGATCTCGATCAACACATCTGCAAGTGATGGGTCATCAGACATGAGTATGGGATCCCAACAGAATCTGAGTTCTGCAGCAAAGGAAGATGCAGCAGAGAGCGCCATGAGCTCTGGATGGAATATATATGCTGCAAGAGTGAATGAAGATTGGGATTGTCAGCCTGAGAAGAGGTTCTTCTGTGAATCAGTGCAAGAGTTTTACAGAACACAAGTGACTTGGATGTATTTCTCAGAGTGTTTATACTACCTTCCCAAGCTTTTTGCAGTGCCGACATTTCGACCCACTCTGGAAGCTCTTTTCCCTGACAGGATGGTGCTGACCCATCTTCTGAGATTGGTGATGCTTCCATCTGACCCTGTCTGGTTGCGAGTGAGGCAGGTCCATAATGTCCACCTCAAGCACATTGATCACCGAGTTGGGATTCAGACAAGGTATTTCCACGGGAAGCAAGAATGGGAGTCTTTGCATGAGGCTACGGCACAAGCTGTTGCAATCTGCCTCCTTGACAACCATTTGCTTCCCAATACAAGCTTAAGCAACACCTTGAATGAAGAGATCACAGAAGAAGATCGTGCAGAAGCCTGGAAATTAGCTGCTTCTCCACCAGATTCTCATGACTCATTTTCATCTCATCAAATTGCTGCTTCTCGGGGTGATGATATTGCAGATGAGTTAAACGATACGGTTTTTCAAGACAGGGAAGTAGAAGGCATCAAGTCTGAATTAGCACAGAAAAAAATACCCTTGTCAGAGATGACTTACAGTGTATTCATAACCTCCTTGTACAACAGCTTGAAGGACCATCTCACCAAGATATATGTGCGAAACCCAGTAGCAACAGGGGAGACAGTTGCCTTGATTCAGCTCACACATGAAGACAAGCAACAATTTGGAGTGGAAGTTGACAGACAAGCTTTGACTGAAGTTCTGGGGTTAAGCTTGTCTGATGATCTCATCACAACCCCACAGTCCACTTTTGGAGCAATTGCAGCCGGCTATGGAGCTCTGGTACCATGGTTCATCGACATCAGGCAAGAAACTCCAGCAGGTTGTGTGAAAGGCCTCACAGTTGATGCGTGTTTTCAGATTCCCAGTGACAAGCATTTCAGATGCCCTGGTGAGCCTGCGTTAGATGGCAAGCTGATTGCAGATGAAGTTCATTACATCAGGGATTGTCATGAGATTGAGACACCTTTTGTGCCTGTACATGGTGCCAGTCTAGGGTTTCAGCTCATCACCAATTTCAGTAGGATCAATACTAGGAGCCCTTATGAATGAATTACCAAGCCCTTACAGATTTAGGCATAGATAGGTGTCTCTTACCAAATGATCTAAGTAAAGTGTTATGAACCACAATTGTGCTGGAAGGTTTACTGAGGTTATAAATTAGTGAACCAAAGTGCCTTAAAGAATTGTCAGATTTAAGTAGTGATGGGATTGATGGGTTGCAACTTCCACGAAAGGAAAGATGGCCAGGCTGAACCAACAGCCAACCAAGTGTGCAGTGAGGATGTATGGTAGGTGGACAAGAAAAACAATTCCTAATGATCCTCCTTGTCAATGTAACAGAAATCAGTCTTAATCCATTCATTATTCCATAGTTTACACTCACAACAAACATGACATGGTAATGTATATTTTATAAACACATGAAACTGATGGTTGTTGGGGTGCTATAGAAATTGCAACAAAGCCTTCAATAGTTATTTTCTTCCCATCCCCCATTACACACTAAGCCTTTAATCAATTTCAATATGTTCCTTGTGGATGAATATGCAAGTCTAGCCCAAATTTGTCTATCTTGTTCAACAAGGAAACAAAATTCAACAAAGAAAATCCTCCCAATCTTGCTAATTGACCCAAAGGCTTCAATGTGTGTGCTCATTTTGAAGTGTAATTAGAGTAGCGGTGTGGATGTTGGAAAAAGGTAGCAACTGACTGATCAGATGCAACAACTTTAGATGACATTTTTGTCTTACCATTTTTTGGTGGCTTATACAAAAGCAAATGCATGTACTTTCAAGTCAAGCAATGGTGAAATGTTAGTAATCAGATTGAATATAACAACTGGTAACTCAAACAAGCAATATATGTCTTTCCTACAAGTCAAACAATCTACTAGGGATCAAAGTGCTTCGATCAATGGCTCTAGGATCACCAAATATTTGCACTTAGTCATGAATACTGTTCATTTTCAGAACTCACAAGGGTTGATGCATTTGAAACCTTGATTGAGGCTTTCTGTGAAAATCTCCATGGTTCTCCTCCTTTGTCTCGAGAACTAAGATCCTCCCAAGTCTCCTTTACACTTCATCATGTCAACTTTGCAGCTCCTTTTGTTTCTGGAGCAAAACAAAACACATGTTTATGTCCTGCAAGCACTAGTATGTGTACGTCCTGCCATGGAAAAGTACCTCATACATAACTGAGACAGGCACCATGACAACTTCTCACATCATAAAACCTCTGACCCAGATGTGGTTTACATCCAGCAGTATGCATCATCAGATGCAAGGAGTGAAGACCGACAGTAGTAACAATAAATTCCTAACGATCATGACTAAGCATCAAGTGTAAGAAAGATCAAAAACCTTGTACAAAGGCATCTGAGATTGCATGTACTTATGTTCCTCTTTCTCATCTAAGATCTCACAGTATCTCCAACAGGGATTTTTTTTGGGTGATTTTTTGCCTAAAGGCGACATGAAAAGCGAAATGATATGAAAGTTTTTTAAAAACCCAGTCACCCAAAGCACCTGCCTCGTAACACCCCTTGTGCCAAAAGGCCAACCACATATCTCCATCCATCACCAACAATAACTATGTGTTTGCAAGCTCCTTCACCAATAGCATCATTAGGGCTTCAAGGCTTCAAAGCTTTGCTTTTATGGTGCTTTAGGGTTTAAAGGCTTCGCCAATCTCTAACCATTCAAGTTGTGAATCACCAAGTAGCAACCACTTGATCTAGGGGTTTGCCTACCCTGCTCCTTTTCCCTGGAACTAGTAGCCAACTCCCCATTTTGCTTTCAAGTCCCATTTTGTTCATGCCTTGTAAAATGTGAATTGAAAGCTTGGAGATGGTGGTAGTAAATGATCATTGCTTTTGAATGTTTAAGAAAGCTTGAACACTTGTGAGTTTTAATGGATGGATTGTAATCTCAATGACACAACTTGTCATTACAATAGTCATGGGGATCAAGACAAATGTTGAAGGGAGGGAAATCGTGAATGAAGTTTGTTGTAGCTTTTGACAACACCAAAGGGACTCGAGAATTAGGAGCTTTGAAGTTTGAAGGTGATGAATTCAAGTGACAAACACTACTTTCAAAGCTATAAAAGTTGCATCATGCAAATTCCATTAGAGATGCATGCTTTTCATTGTTTTTTTTTTTCAAGTTAATTTTCTAAATTGATTTTCTTCTTGAGTTTTTTGCTTCATTTCATAGTTTGATTCTCTTTTATTCATTCACATTCTTATTTGCTTGTCATAATGGCACCCGTCAAACTTCCTATGAATTTTCAATTCAAGTTGTTCTTCTTTGGTCAAGGTCAAGGTAATAACCTTGCAAGTTCATCAACACATTCCTTGCTTGAATTATTGATTGTGTTTAAGGCTTGTAGTTTTAATGCACATGATTTTCCAACTAAGAAACCTAAAAGGTCTTATGACAAGGTTCGAATCTTTTAGGAGTCTTAGGCTACTAAGTTTCCTTAGGCAGAATCAATTTTGGGGGAAGATTCAATGGTATCTAACTTATAAGGTTCGAATCTTTTAGGAGTCTTAGGCTACTAAGTTTCCTTAGGCAGAATCAATTTTGGGGGAAGATTCAATGGTATCACAAGTTAGATGCATGATTTGTTTGGTTGTTGAGGGAAATGAAAAGCTATTGCCAAAGTTGGACATTTTGCAGAAACATGTTGGTCGGAAAAAAAAATTGTTGCTTCTTCAAAAGTTGCTATTGAGGATTGGTATTACAACAAGGAATCTACACATTCCAAAAATGAACGGTTATATGTTGGCATATGTTTTGAAATAAATTTGTGTAATCTAATATTCATCTTGGATTGAAAAAAAATTGTTCAATTTGCCACAATTTGCCACCTTTAAATCCATGGTCATCAAATGTCTAAATTGAAACTTTTAGTGAGTTGTATTGCATCTTGAAGGCAAAAAACAACCTTAAAAAACATTGGACAATTGGAAGTGGGTGGGGAATTGTTAAGGCAATGCATGATATCATCTTTACATTCATTAAAACTATTATGCAAGGTGCTAAATTTTTTTTTGTGAATAATGGACAACCAACAATGGACCAATGTCCATGTTTATATCATAAAAGATTGGCATCAATTTCCAATCTTACTAACCTTGGAACATGTGGAAGCAGATGCAACTATAGATAATATTATTGCAATCCTCTTGAAGTGCATGGCTAAATATGGACAATTTTTGGTAGAAAAGCTTGGTTCACGATGGGTGTGCATTGGTTGTGACAAAAATTCTATGTTCCAAGGCATTAAGGTAACATCTCAATTGAAATCTCATGTCATTCCTTTTTTGATTAGTTTGCATTGCATGGCCCACAAAATTAATTTAACAATTGTTGTGTTGTCCAAATTGCCATTGGTGTCTCACATTGAGTTCATGTCATAGTCCCTATTCTCATTCTTTGCACACAATCTTTAAAAGTTAATGAAATTTTGTAAGCTTGTTGAAATTCTGCAAACCAAAGGTTTTTAATTGTTGAGGAATGTGAAGACCCATTAAGATTACATGATATATCTTTCTTGTCCATGTTCATAGCTTAGTAAATGGGTCTTGGATCAAGGTTCATGAAAATGATTTCAATAAAACCCACTTTTATAGTGAAAAATTCATGTATTGAAGCAACCCAAATCCTAATCGAAAAGCTGAAGAGGCAATTTCTTGAGCAAGAAACTATGATGACCCTTGAAATAATATACCCCCAATATTGGTTAAATTTGGTTGTAGTAGAAGGTTCATTCCTTTTACATCTAAGTGTTATCAAGTCTACAATTTGTGTTGTTTAGAGGACCATAGAAGGCATTACAATCCCTTTTTTTTTGGATTCACATATGCTTGATGTGTAATCCAATGTTGGGCAGTATTCACCGTCCAGTTGAAAATTGACAATAGTTTTCAATGAGAATCACCATGAGAATTTACTCAGTGATTCTCATTGGAAATGAAAACTACTTAGTGAGAACTGCCCAAGTGTTCATTAGGCATCAAATTTGAGAATTGAATAGGTTCTCACATTTTGAAAAAGGTTCAATTCTTGTGGTAAAAAGTATGAAATAAAATAAAAATAAAATAGTAAAAAATAACAATAAATAGTAGTAAGAAATACTAAATAAAAACTAAAAATAAAAAATTTAAAAATTAAACTTACCATTTATGAAAGTAAAAAGTTAGTTTTTTAAAAATTATTATTTATGGAGGCGACCGCCACATTAGGGTTAAAGGTTAGGGCACTAATCTTAACCCTAATGTGGTAGCTACCACCTTTTGGGGTTAGGGTTTTAATTTAGTTATTAAAAAAATCAAAACTTCCTCTTGATTTTCTTTGTTCCTTCTCACTATTACACATCCAAATTTTTGTTCTCTTCTATTTTCAAGCACTCTTGTTTCTTTTAAATTTTTTTAATCTTCTTAATCGGTTTATGCTTTGTGTTATTTTTAGTTTTTCTTTTTTGCTTTGCTTTTGCATGTAGTCTTTGGAGCTACAAATAATAAAGTCAATTTTTGTTTTAAAATAATTCATTTGTTATTTGATCATTTCTAAGGTTTTTTTTATTTTTAACTTCAGTTTTTCAATTTTTTGTACAACACAATAGGGGTAAATTAGCCCATCACTTAACATAGGCCGATAATTGAACATTTGTTTAAATCTTCCTCATTTTTGCTTCATTTTGAGTGATTTGAAATGTTATGGGACTGCTACCCCAAGTTCTATATATCATCTTTGAAATGTAAATGAAAAGGAGTAATGAAAAAATAACATGAAGAAAAATAAACTTTTCAACTTACAAAAAGCATTTTTCTATTTCAACCCCTATTACTTTCAAAGCTCATAACTTTATCATTTTTTGTTAATTTTAAACGATTTAAAGTGTTATAAGAACATCGCTTTAAGTTCTACAAATTATCTTGGAATTATGATAGCAATGGAGCAATATACAAAGAAATTTTTTGGGTGTTTGAGAATTGGCTTTGTAATGTTTTGTGGTCTATTTTTTTGAGTCTTGACCCCCCTTACTTTGGGGGTAGTAACTTTATCCTTTCTAATCCATTTTTTATGATTGTTAGTGCCTTAGATTCACCAAGAAGAGGGGTTCAAGTTCTATTTGCACACCAAAAACAAACGAGCCCTTTCTTAAACATTGTTTGAATCCGGAAAACCTTAAGCACATAAGTGTACTATCACCAACCTCTCTACCCCTACAATTTTTTTTTAAAAAATTTCTAGGAAAGGGAAAGAAAACAAGAAAATTGTCTTTAAAACTTGTAAGTTATATTTCATTAATATTTTCTTTATAAATAAATTGATCCATTAAATTATTTTCCTTTTTTTTCTTTGATCTTATTTTTTGAAAACATTATGTTGTATTTGATTTTTAGATAACTTATTTTTTACATTCCATTTATTTTATTTGTATGTTAGCCTTGATTGTTGGAAGGAAATTAATGTTTGTTTGAAGGGGCAATAATAGTTTCCATTCAATTTTTATTTTTTGCATTAAGCTTAGAAGTGAGTTATTGTTGTTATATTTGTAAATGTTCTCTCCCCTTGACCCTTGACTTCTCTCTTTACCTCTACCTTTTTGTTCATTAATTTTATAATTTGCAAATAGAAAACACATTTGAAAATATTACAAAAACCTTTTGATTTGAAAGAAATAGCTTATAGTATTTTGGATTTTGGTTGTTGGAAGTTCAAAATTTGCATTACTTCTATTGTTTTTGACATTATTTTTAATGGAACAACTAAGTGCAAATGAAAATATTAGAGAGGAAATTGAGATTGAACCTTTTCAAAATGAATAATTGATGGATGATATACCTATAACAAAAACTTCAATTGAGAATTTGACCTTGGAAACTGAAACAAGTAGGGCATTTGAAAGTAATGATGAAAAATTCATCTTAAACTTACAAAAATTGCATGCTCAAAGATTGTTCTAGAAACTTGAAGGGAGAAATGTCATTTGTTGGGCTTTTTATGTGGTCAATGATAATATCCTAGTGGATGGCAAAATTTCTCAAGTCATATGATGTCATTTGTGTTAGAAAACACCTATGATATATAGTCCAAGAACAAAACCACGAAATGGACTAATTTCATGTATTATAAAACTACTGGGATATTAGTTTTGAAAAAACATGTGGATATAAAACATGGTCTATTTGCAGAAAAACTTGATGAGGAAGTGAATATTTTAGTGAAAACTCAAGTTGAAAGACAATCAACTAAAAAGTGGCAAAATATATCTTCATTTAAAATTTCTAAATTTCTCTCTCCAAAATTTCCTTACAAGAATGATGAATTGTAGTAAAAATTTTTTTTTGAAGATCTACCTTCACTGATGTTAAGAGTCATTTTGCCTCTACATTTTTTGGAAAGTCCATGGTTGAAGCAATTTTCTCTGCAATTGAATCTTCACATTGTCTTTCCTTCCATAAAAAAAATTTCCCATGAGATTTTGCCAAACTTGGTTCAAAAAACAAAATATGTTTATGTTTTACCATAAGTTTCTTGATGTATGTTAGTCATTGCTTTGATTTGTGGATGTCAAAAGGTGTTTATGACATTTTTGCCTTGGTCATTAACTTTTTGGATGAAAATTGGCAACCCAAGAAGGTGACAATTGGTCTTTTTGAAACAAAAAAAATAAAAGGTCAAGCCTTAGCTAGAAATTTGAGATAGCTCTTGGATTCTTATGGGTTAATTAAGAAGACCATTGCTTATGTAAAAGATGAAGGGGCAAACTTAAATTCTACAACCACAACTCTCAAATTTGTTGTTCATTGTGAAGTTTTGGGGTTGGAAAAGAGTTTCAATCCAATATTTGTTTTAGTCATGCATTTTCCAAAACTTATCAATATGCAAATGTTGAAAAGACAGCATACAAAAATCTTAAGTACGTCTTAATCAAATATGTGCAATTTAATATCTATAAGTGTATAATGTGGCTAAGGAAATTTGGAAAGGGAAACAAGAGTGGACAAAAGCTTGTATTGAATCTAGAATTCGACCAAGGAAATTGAATAAACTTACTAAGACAAGGTAAGTGTTTTTTTTTTCATCTTCTTATGTTGAGTACTTTGTATTTTTTTTAAATTAAAATTTTCCAAAATCTTTACTAACTATTTGCATTTTTTTGGAGGTTTACAAGCATGGTAATATTATCCCAGGAATTGCTTCTTTTTTGTGCAACTATTATCATGTGTTATAGTAGGTAAACTAATGTTCAAGTGTCTAGCCATGTTTATCCTCATATTACATGGTTCATTTGTCAAACAATAGTTGATTGTTTGAGCCCTATTGTCTTTTTTTGCATCTTGAACTAATCTATTGAACATTGGTTATTATCAGATGCCCTAAATATTGCCATCACCATGAGTTCTAAAACTTAGGATGAAATGAATTTGGGACCTTTTTTTGAGTCCTTCATGGATGATAACATTGGACTTTCTTTAGAACTAACAACTTTTGCTTCTAACATTAAATCAAAAGTGTTTGGGGTTTTAGATTATTTCCTTTCATTCTTGAAGACATATGAAGAGAAGAAAACACACAACATGTTGTCTTTGATATTTGACCATAGGTTCAAGAGTCTTCATCTTGTTTCTTTGGGTCCATTCACAATTGGGGTACCAAAATGGAGTGTCTAACTTTTTAAGAACTACAAAGGACAACTTTGGATTTTTGTTTATCTTACATTACTATAATTGTAGTGGATTGTTGTATGCCAATAGATAAATGACATCTTCTTAAATTGATGAAAATATGTGAAAATAATTTGGACATTATGTAAATGTCATTTTGAGTCTTGTAAACTAACTATATCAAGTGTTTAAACTGCATTTTTTTTAAAGAATAAAACGGAATGCATAAAGTCATAAAATTGATTTTTTAAAAATTGTACAACAAAAACATGCACCATAATATGAAATACATGTTCACTAGATGAACTTGATGAAAAAACGAATCATACAAAAATTCAAAGTCTTGAAATTTTGAAGGAAAGGGCTACAAGGTAAAAGATTCATTTGTTAAACCATTTGATAAAAAAATTATGTTCAGTGGGTTCAAAATGTCTAGCTTTACATGCAATCACATGTGTAGGAAATAATATTGCCAAAAAACATATTTGCTTGTCCATTGAAACTTATTTTGGGATTTTATGTGTTTTTGGTATTAATCCAAAATATTCATACACAATTATGTATGAATGTGAAAAATCACCACTAACACATGAATTATCTTATATTGGACTATTCAAATTTTTCTCATTTAAGTTTGTTTCATGTAAAGGTTATCCATAAAAAGTAGTTCTAAGAAGTCTTGAAGTCTTTTTTTCCTTCTTTAGTATCCTAATCGTGAATGGACCCCTTCATATGTTAGTAGAAAGAAAGGAATGTCTATTTGGGAGTAGTATGATAGGAAAACATTGTATCCCATGTTGGTTAAATCATACAATCACTTACATCTTGTTGAAGATGTTGATTTTGGTTTTATAGATCATGATTGTGGATTAAGTATTTTCCAAATGACTAACAATAATGATAAAACTGCAAAGGAAATTGTAACAATAGAGTTGTTGGATATTAGGAAGTTTCATGTGGATGTGAAAGATATAAAAAACCATGTCAAATTGTGGGAGAAACACGAGTCTATATTCCCTATATTTGGTTTACTTGTAAAATAAATCTTAAGAATTGTAGGTTTCCAAATTGAGATTGAATGCATTTTTTCTCTTGTTGGAATTTTGACAAGCCTTAAGAAATGTTAGTTAGAATTTTGAGAATTAGAAAAAAATTATTTTTGTTAGTCAAGACTCAAAATTGACCCAATGATCCTAGGGTAGGATGTAATATGCCATCAACCTTGGTGGAGTTCATAAAGAATGATGAAATTCTAAAGGAGGAGTTGGAGGAATTTGAAAGGGAGTTTGAAAAGGAGGACATTGTAGATATAAAATTTTTATATAAAACAAATTATTTTCCATCATTAATTTATTTACTCAGTTCATCATTTTATTATGATTATAAAAAATGAAACACAAGAAACCCCCAAATTTTTTTTAAAAAAACAAAGCAAAACAAAAAAACATTGATTTTTGATAATTGACTTGTGAAAACCACCCTTGAAAACTAGCAATGCAAACTTCTGTGAGACTTGTTGACCTTGAAAATTGCCTAACATGATTAGTAAAATTTTGAAAATTGAGGTGGTTTTCAAAATGGGAAATTTAAATAATAAATAAATATATCTAAGGCGGATCTTAGAATTTGCCCCAAAAATTGAAATCAATATTTTCACAAAAAAATAAGAACTGCCCAACATTGGTGTAATCCTTGTGTTTTAGGCTCACAATGTCCCATAATGTTCAAGGGGTAATGGCTAAATGTTCAAACTTGTGGATGAAAATCAATTCTTCTCCCATTTTGAATGAAAAGTTCAATGAATACAACAAATTGGTGGAGACTACAATAGTTTAGGTCTTGGGGCCTATTGAAGATGAACATTCAACAATCTTTGGTTCATGAAAAACAAGTTGTGGAATGGACTAACTATTCACCTTGATTTATGTATTAAGATATTTAATCAATGTTTTTCCATCTTGTTTAATTTTTTGAATGATGATGCAATAACATTGTGGAAGGAGGTCACATTGAAGTACCATATTGTTGATTTATAAACCTAATTTGTTGTTTTGAAGGTTCTATTTTGTATGTCAAATTACTCATATGGTTTGGGTGTTGGGATGGTTGTTTGAAAGTTCAATTGGGGTTGTGATTATTGTTTGGGTGTAGGACTCCTTTGTTGTAGTGGGCAAGACCCTTTGTGGTACCATTGACAATTTGGGTACCCATTTGCTTTGGTGCCCTTGTGAAAATGAGTGTATAACAACCCACAATATGTTTCGGGATATTATCATAGTTGTTGTTCTAGAAAGTGGAACGCATGTTTAGAAGGAGGTTTCCCACCTTTTCCCTCACCACACCTAACAATGAGTGGATATCCTTATCACCAAAGACAACTTCTAAACCTTGATGGACATTGTTATTGTTGACCTGATTCGCAAAAATATGGTGCTACGAACATCGACAATGATAACACATGCAATGATGATGGTTGTTCAAGAGAAGACATGATCATACGCTAATTGAACACCAAATGATGATTTCATTCCCCTTGTGATTGAGACATATGGGTGCTTTCATTTTCATTTTGAATATACAAGTTTAACCAAGAATAATTATATGTTTAACTAAGAGAAATAAATTTAGCTAAGAAGAAATATAGGTTTAACCAAGAGATAAAAATTTGGCCAATAAAATATATAGTTTTTGCCAAGGGATATAAATTTAGCTAGGAAATATAAATTTAACCAAGAAGAAATATAGGTCTACCTAAGAGATATAAATTTAACCAATAAAAAATTATAGGTTTAGCCAAAAGATACAAATTTAACTAATAAAATATATAGGTTTAATAGAGAGATAAAAATTTAGCTAGTAATATATATAGGTTTAGCCAATAGATAGAAGTTTAGCCAAAAGATAAATGTTTAGCTAAGAAATATAAGTTAACCAAAAAGAAATATAGGTTTAGCCAAGAGATATAAGCTTAGCCAAGAAGAAATATAAGTTTAACCAACAATAAATATAGGTTTAACTAAAAGATAAAAACTTAACCAATGATATGTATAAGTTTAACCAATAAATAAAAGTTTAACCAAGGAATATAAATTTGGCCAAGAAGAAATATAGGTTTAGGAAAGAGGAGATAAGAGTTTTGTTGAGGTAAGAAAAGGATTAATTGTTAGTTTGTAAGCATTGTTAAAATTTAAGTCAAAAGGGTACCTAGGTGGATGGGCAGTATGGAGGTCAGGGTTGGGAAAAATTTACCAACGAAAAAATAAATGGTCAAAGAATTTTTTTGGTGGCGGTCCTCTACCTCCACTTTGGACCATTTAATGCAAGATGTACTTAATTTAATTAAGGAATAAGCTTAATAAATTTAGAGTTAAAAAGACATCAAACATTTATGAATATTTGCAAAAAAATTAATACTAATCAAAACCAATCCTAGATTGGATTTTGGGGGGAAATTTGGCCAAATCTTCACATACAAATATTTGCAAGAAAACTCATTTTATTTCGTTTCAAGGTGAATGAAGAAAGTCTCAAGTTGCGCCTTCAACTTGAAGTGACCACACTAAAAGTAAAAAAATAAACTTTTATTTCATTCATTTAATTTTTTTTCTTTTTCATTGTGTTTCAATTTTAATTCATCATTCACTCATAGAAGATTATTTTGTATGGAATTTGTATATATTTATATAGTTATTTATTTTTATGACATTTACCATTAAATTTGTGTAGGTTTATCTATAAATATTTTGGGGTAATTAGTTTTAAACTTTATGGCTAATGCTTCCATTCATTATGATTTTTAGTTGATTAACTTAAAAATTCAAAACATAGTTGTTATAAAAAAATAAATTGTATTCCATTTGTAATTGTTTGTATAATCATTAGGTTGAAAGTATTTACCAATAAAATTATTTAGGATATTAAGTTTAAAGTTTATGAAATGTGTGTTGATTTATTTAGGTTGTGTTTTCAAATCAAAATACAACTCCTTTGAATGTGACATTATCTTTTAACATCAACGGTATGATTATTTTTTTAAATCATTTTTTATGTTTTAAAATTGTTTTGTTCCTAATTTAAAGAAATCAATCTCCTTACATGGCTTTAATACGGTCATCAAATTTCACTAAGAATGTTTCATGTTTGATATATGGATTTAGCATTTTGGCCTTTTATAAATACTGTGGATTTAAGTCATAATGCCAAATATTGCATTTTTTCACCCACATGCAATGTGTATATTTAAATTATCATGCAAGTATTGTATTTCCCTTTCCCATATATAGTCTGGATTAAGGTCATAATGTGAGTATTACATTTTGCCCCCACATATAATGTGCATCCTTAAATTATTGTGTAGGTATTACATTTCCCTCTCCTATATATTGTGTGGATTAAAGTCATAATGTGAGAATTGTTCTTTACCCCCACATACAATCTGCATCCATAAATTGTCGTGCATGTATTGCATTTCCTTCTACTATAAATTGTGTGGATTAGGGTCATAACATGTGTATTGCACTTTGCCCCCACATACAATGTGCATTTTTTAATTTTCATGCAAGTATTACATTTAGAGCTCTCACATGTAGTGTGGATTAAGGTCATAATGTGGGACTTGCACTATGCCCCCACATACAATCTTCATATTTAAATTGTCATGCAAGTATTACATTTCCCTTTTCCATAAATAATGTAGTTGTTGACTATCATGTGGGTACTACATTTAGATTATCCATAAATAATATGGATTTAAAATAGACTTGTAATTATTGCAATTTGAAATTTAAAAATATGGTCATAGACCATATCATATGTTTTTTATATTTAACATTTAAGGTATTATGTGTATGATTGTATAAGATATAGATGAGGGATATAAATCAAGTACTTAGAACATGTACATTTGCATTAGTATTGAATATGACAATTAACATGTAATTTAACATATTGCAAGTATAAAATTTTGGATACTTACATCAATTTACCATCTTTTTTTATACAATCAACTCAAGGCATAATTTCAAACATGGGTCATGCTTCAAAATCTCAATTTATTGAAATCCAAACCCCAAAGAAGTTGCCCTTTAACAACATGGACTTGGTGTGGAGAAAGGATGTTTGACATGGAAGTGCACATATAATCGAGGTTGAATGTGCATACATCCCACATGCACAAGTTTTGAAATTTCTAAACAATGAACAAAACCATGAAGACTCCTTGATGGAATGGAACATTTATAAGCAAGTATCGACATAAGAAAATGTAAAAATGCCAAGAATCCAAAACCACCCCAACCATATTTGGTATGATGTTATATTGTTCACTATTGTTATATGGAACTTGTTTTTCAATTTCATATTGTACCAAACCTTAGGTCTTAAATTGATCGGACATTTTGGAGGTATGTATGTGAGTATGGATTGGAAGACAATCGTGGAGACCCAAACCACCGGTGATCCATTAAATGGGGTTGTTTAGTTCAATTTTTGAATAGGCGATTATACACATGACCTAAGGTTGCACATATAATCTTCTACCATTGATCACATACATGAGCCAATTGTGAGCTTGCGCATGGCAAACATGACTTTGATTCCATTGTGCAACTTTTTTTTTTTGCCCCACAAATCTCACAAACCTTCAAGGACCACATTTGGATTTAATTGGGTTTAGGCTACATTGTCAAGCAAGTATATGACAAGCATAAGGCAATATGGTGAACCAAAATCAATGCAGGAAAAAAAATGACAAGGGATGATTTCATTAAGCAACAAAACATTGCTTACTTGGATTGCAAACAAAAAAAAAGGAGTTAGTGTTTAGACAAAAATCTAGCCATTTCCCTTTGCATAAGGCATTTAATCATCCAAATGATGTGATTTATGTTCAAGATGCAAATGAAGATAATGGGATTCATGTCCCATTCACAATAGGGATACAAACCCCATCTCAATTGCAAGCCATGGTTTCATTAGGTGATAATGGGATAATTTCAATGGATGCCACCTTTATCATGAATGATGTGAAACTTCACTTGTTCACATTGATGGTGTTTGATGCACATTGCACATGAGTGATGGTTGCATGGATCATTACAAGTTGCCAAACATGTAATGATTTGGTGGAATGGCTAATTTTTTTGAAAACAAAGCTTCTAAATAAAAACCCTAAATGGAAACCTTCATGTTTCATCGTTAATGATGTTCCACAAGAGTTACGAACATTGTGGTGAGTTTTATTCTCATTATACCTTTCTTTGAACTTTTATGTACATGCAACCATTTCCAAATTTCATTGCACATTTTTCATTATAAATAATGTTATTAGTTGAATAATAATAAATTGATATTTTATGCATGGTTAAGATTATGTGGGGTGAGGATCAATTGCCCATTTACCTTTGCACACAACACGTCTTATAAAGGCTTGGTGCTTATGTTCGATGGAAAAAATCAAAGACAATGGGGTGCAACGTCCAATATTGGATGACTTTCACACCATCATGCACATGCCCATTGAACCAGGTGAAAACATTGAAGCCTTCATGATTCGTGGGAGAAACAATATCATTGAAAGTTTCACCCAACATTTGTTTGATGATTCATGGACTCAATACTTTTGGACCTATTAATTTTAAGTTGGTACATGAATTAATTCTCAATCCATTATTGTTGTTTCACCATGTTGTGCATATCCAAAAATATTCACTCCTTGAATTAATGTAGAAACACCAATGATAGATTTGGTAATCCCCTGTGGGTATTTTGTATCTTATTTGTGGATGGTGGGGCTTCAACAAGTGCCACATGTTTAAACCAAGACACACAAGCATCGATTAAATCTTACCATGGGGCATTGAAACATTGGTCCTCTTTGGAAACAAAAGGGCTTTGAGGTCAGCGGATTGATTTGTTTGTGCAGAGATTCATAACAATGGTTGCAAAACACATGTACATGGTTGAAATGAAAAAATGCAAATTTATAAAAAATAAGGTTATGGAACACATTATGAAAGTGAGCATTGCGAAGGCCACATTGATCCTTCACACCCAATAGCCACCAATAACCATTAATAGAATATCCACCAATATTCATTAATAGAATATTCACCAATAGCCATTAATAAAATATCCAACAATAATCATTAATATAATAGGCACCAATAGCCATTAATAAAATAACCACCCATAGCCATTAATAAAATAATCACCAATAGCCATTAATAAAATAACCACCCATAGCCATTAATAAAATAATCACCAATAACCATTAATAAAATAACCACCAATAGCCATTAATAAAATATCCACCAATAACCGTTAGTAGAATAGCCACTAATGGCCATTAATAGAATAACCGGCAATAGCCATTAATATAATAGGCACCAATAGCCATTAATATAATAACCATTAATAGAATAACCACCAATAACCATTAATATAATAGCCACCAATAGAATAACCACCGATAACCATTAATAGAATAACCATTAATAGAATAACCACCAATAACCATTAATATAATAGCCACCAATAGAATAACCACCGATAACCATTAATAGAATAGTCATTAATAGCCATTAATAGAATAATAATCAATAGAATAACCACCAATAACCATTAGTGGAATAATCACCAATAGGCATTAATATAATAATAACCAATAACCATTAATAAAATAAAAACCAATAACCATTAATAGAATAGTCATTAATAGGCATTAATAGAATAATCACCAATAACCATTAATAAAATAGCCACTAATAACCACCAATAGAATAACCACGAATAGCCATGAATAGAATAACTAGTAATGGCCATTAATAGAATAACCACCAATAATTATTAATATAATAACCACTTAAAAACATTAATAACCACAAATAGAATAGGTACCAATAACCATTAAGAACCACCAATAACACTAATAAAAGAACAATGAATAACCATATATTAGAATTGTTTAGGATTGCCAAAAATAATCTAGGGTGAAATAATTTATAATAGATTAAAATAACTTAAGGTGAAATAACTTATAATAACCTATAATTGCCAATAATACCACAAGGTGAAATAACTTTCATTAGCCAAAAGTAATTTATAATAGCTACAAGTAGTCTAAACTGAAATAATTTACAATAGCCAAAAAAACTTACAATAGTTCAAAATAGCCTAAAGTGAAATAAGCTAAAATAGCAAAAAATAACCAAAAATAACCTAGGGTGAAATAGCAAAAAATAACCATAAGTAATTAAAAATAACCATAAATAGTCGTAAATAATGTAGGGTGAAATAATTTAAATTAATGAAAAAGTCATATAATAATTGAAAGTAACTTAACATAGGTAGTATTATTATATTAACAAAACAAATCCATTTATTAATTTTTTTTTTTCAAAAGAATAGTCATTGAAATGTTATTGAATAATGATATTCAACTTCTTTTTTGTTCAAATGATTTTAAACTTTCAAAAGGAAATAAATGTAATTATGTACATTATTGAATTAAAAAAAAAATCAACTCGAATCATTTCATTTGAACAAAATCTCAATAAGATATGAATTTTCAAAGTTTATGTTTTCATAATGTTTAAAATGAAGTATTTGATAAATAAAATGTAATGTAAAATATTATTGTAACAAGTGGGGTGGTGTGATGGTTAAGGTGTTTTCCTCCATTCCAAAGGTCAAGGGATCAAACATCATAGGTGGTGTTGTGTGTGGTCAACAATGGTATGTTGACCGAATATTCTTTTATCGAATTCCTATAATAGGTGCTTAGGTTGATTACGTGGCCTACCTACTTACTTAGGTTTTTAACATAGCGTAGGTAGTGACATGTGTCAATAAACAATAGGCTTTAAAAATCATGAAATTATCAATAATATTATATATTAAATAATTAAAATTTAATTGATTTCCATGTTAATTAGTTAATTAACTAGCACGTGAATGGTTTGGTAAATTTGTATTTCATTAGATAATAACCTGGTACTAGTGAAACAAGTCATTGTTCATAACAACTAGTCCCCATTCTCTAGGGGGTTCAATAATTTCAATAAGTAAAAATGTGCAAATTCACTCAAAATCTAGTGAAACCAATAGTGAATTAAAACGCATTTTATAGTAGTGAATCCCTACATTGACCCTAAATTAATTAAACACAAAAATAATTAGTTGCATAATTTTAATGCTAGAATTTAACAATTTTTTTAGAACTAAGTGTCAAACTTAATTTTGGAATTATTTTTGCATAACCCTAAATTGTGTACATACTATTAACATTGGATACCTCTTTGTAATAAAACTATGAAACAATTTTATATAAGTACCAATAAAACTTGTGTTTTAAACCTAATTTGGGGGGGACCTTAACCAGTGGGAATTTTTTTTTATCATTCATACTTTTGCCATGGAATCACCTTCATTATCCTTTCCTTTAGTACATGAAAAATAAAAGAAAAATAGGAACATCCTTAAATATATGTGTGTATACGAATACATATATTCATTTAGAAAATATTCCATGAAAATAATATAAATGTCATGAAAAAGGTTACCTTAAAACAATTAATGACAAAAAGGTGGGCTTAATTTCCCTAAACCCAATTTTCCCCCTATTTAGTTGAAACATATATTAGCCAAAAGTTTATATTAAGGTAATGTAACATGACCATGAGTTGGTTGTAATGTGGGTATTGCAATTTGAGATGTTTCATGGAAAACCCAACCATAAACAAAAGAAGATCAAAAGTTTGTAATACCTACATAGACAAACTAGTTTATGCACCAAGGGGTCCTTTCATGAAAGTGGGCAATGTAATTATATAAAAAATATTAAATTACAATTTTTCCTTAAGGTTATTGCACAAGTATTTCATGATCAAGATAACGAAGGTATTGCTTAAATGCTCTAACATGGCCACATAATGTGCTAACCTTATTATATGAGGGTATTATTCATTTGGTTTATAGTACAAATGTAATCCATTTGTGGTGGATGGGGATATTGTGTGCAACATGGCATAAAATGATCCCAAAATCTACAAATCCCAAAAT
>Ga0116228_10000521_pt1 | contig 29405 bp, 20 predicted proteins | sample S1TSphfallax_2_FD_89694 | JGI IMG/M metagenome (GOLD analysis project Ga0116228, IMG submission 89694) | Host-associated microbial communities from peat moss isolated from Minnesota, USA - S1T2_Fc - Sphagnum fallax MG | ecosystem: Host-associated > Plants > Peat moss > Unclassified | place... | reverse complement strand
GTTCACAATGCACACTTGGAGAATGTATGTCTAACATGTAATTAAATATGATTTCCTTTCATATTTGACTCTTCAAAAATTGAATATATACTTTGCACAAAAATGTTTGTATATTGAGTTCACCTTATTCTATAATGGGTTGGGCCAATGGTAGAGGCCACATTTGACATAATGCAATTTATTTCATAAGATTTGGACTTAGAATGCAGGAGATATTGAATTTTGAATCATTTTTGTCACTGAAAATTCAAACAAATTGCAAAAAACCAAGCTTTGGAAGGCAATATCAGTTGAGAATGTGTTCACACTTGAAGGTCTACTATTCAATTCAAGTATGAGGAATTGGGATGTGCCTTTGCTGTTGTTGAAAAGGTCTTGATGATTAGGATTTAATGGAATTTATTTTGTGAAATTTGGACTTAAGATGTGGGAGATATTGAATTTTAAATGATTTTTGTTACTAAAAATTCAAATCAATTGCAAAAAACCAAGTTTTGGAAGGAAAAATCAGTTCAGGACTTGGTCACACTTGCTGGTCTACCATTCAATTCAAGTATGTTTTCCTTTCAAAAATAATTCTTAAAAAATGGGATATATAACTTGCAAAACAATGTTATATGTTGAGTTCACTCTATATTGTAATGGGTACACAATTGGGCCAACACAAGTTGAAGGAGATACCGAATTTAAAATAATATTGGTCACTAAAAATTCACCAAAATTTCAAAATATGAAGAAAAAATGGATTTTAGACTTTGTCACATTGAGATCTCCCAAACCACAAGGTTTTTGTTGCACTTTTGGTACCATTGGAAAGCTCTCAATGAGTAGGGGTGTGACGCATTAGTTTCGTGACATTTGGAGGTATGGTGCAAAAGTCATTAAATATTGAACAATTTTTTCAATAATAACTAAATTAAACCAAAACCAAAACTTTTAGTATAATATGGGTGCATTCTTGGTACTATTTGAAAGATGTCAATGATTAGGATTACCTAATATGCATGAGATATTAAATTCTGAGTAGTTGTTTTTTTCTAGCTAGCCAGATCATTTTATTTTATTTTTCAAAACTGGCTAAAAATGTGTGTTTTCTGGGTTTCAAGATTAGCCAGCTTTTCAACATAATTCTGAATTTTTTCCTGAAAATGGTGATATTTTTGTATTGGTTTCTAACATGTAGCCAAAAATGTGAAGGATCCTAAAACTTTTTGACTTTCATATGATGTTTATAGCCAGATGTTGGCTAAATTGTTTCATGGATGGTCACAACTTCAGCTACATAACAAAAATGGAAAAATAAATAAAATCACTTGTTTTGATTGATTTTTGGCATGAAAATTCAAAATAAATTAGAAAAATCAGCTTTTGAAAGGAAAAAAATCTGTTGAACAATGTGTTCACACTTAGAGAAAGCATGTTTACCACATAATTAAGTGTGATTTCCTTTCATATTCGACTTTTCAAAATTTGAATATATACTCGGCACAACAACAATGTTCATATATTGAGTTCACCTTATTCTATAATGGGTTGAATGGCAGAGGTCACACTAGTGTGGTTTGTGCCTTTGGTCCCAGTGTGAACCCATGACAAAAGAGGAAAAACTCAACATATGAAATTGTTTTGCAAGGTACATAGTCAATTTTTGAAGAGTTAAATATGAAAGGAAACCATAATTGAATTGGATGATAGACCTTTAAGTGTGACCTCGTCCCACAAACTAATTTTTCCTTCCAAAACCTGGTCTTTTGCAATTTATTTGAATTTTCATTGACAAAAATCATGACTTCAAATTCAATATCTCTTGCATTGTAAGTCCAAAACTTACAAAATAAATTCCATTGAATGTTGCTCATCAAGGTCTTGCCAAAAATACCAAAGGCACATCCCAATTCTTTATACTTGAATTGAATGGTAGACCTTTAAGTGTGACCACATCCTGAACTGATTTTTCTGTCCAAAACCTGGTTTTTTTGCAATTTATTTGAATTTTCAGTGACAAAAATCGTTTAAAAATTCAATATCTCCTGCATCCTAAGTCCAAAACTTACAAAATTAATTCCACTAAATCCCATTCATCAAGATCTTTTCAACAATACCAAAGGCACATCCCAATTCCCATACTTGAATTGAATGGTAATTTTTCAAGTGTGACCACATTCTCATCTGATTTTTCCTTCCAAAACCTTGTTTTTTGTGGTTTATTTGAATTTTCAGCGACAAAAATCACTTAAAATTTAATATCTCCGGCATCCTAAGTCCAAATCTTACAAAAGAAATTCCATTAAATCCTGCTCATCAAGATCTTTCCAACAACACCAAAGGCACATCCCAATTCTTTTGAAATTTTCATTTATGAATTAATTTAATTTTCAGTGAATAAATCGTTCAATATTCAAGAACCTCTGCACCACAAGTCCAAACATCATGAAACCAACTCAGTGCACCCCTCCTTGTTGAGAGCTGGCCAAAGACGTGAAGAATGCAATTTGAAATGCCTCAATTTGGTAGATCTCATAGTGACAACAAAACAAAACAAGCTACCTTCCTTCATAGATAGACTAGTGTGGTTTGTGCCATTGGCCCAACCCTAAACCCGATATGAAAGGAATTCATATTTAATTGCATGTTAAGTTCATGCTTTTTCCAAATGTGCATTGTGAATGCATTATTCAACTGATTTTTCCTTTCAAAACTTGATTTTTTAAATTTATTTGAATTTTCATGACAAAAACAGTTCAAAAATCAATATATCATGCATATTAGGTCTCAAAATCATGAAATTTTTTTCATTAAATCCTCCTTATTGACATCTCCCCAATAGTACCAAGAATGCACCCATATTTTGCTAACTTTTGGTTTTGATTTAATTGAATTAATATTGAAAATTTTGTTCAATATTCAATAACTTTTACATTATAGTTCCAAATGTCATGAAACCAATGTGTTGCACCCCTACTCATCAAGAGCTTTCCAATGCTACGAAGAATGCAACAAGTGTTGCAAACCTTGTGGTTTGGGATATCTCAATGTGACAAAGTTAATTTTTTTTTTTTCATATTTAAATTTTTTGTTGAATTTTTATGACCAATATGACCTAAATTTGAGTATGTCCTACAACTTATGTTGACCCAAGTGTCAACACGTTACAATATAAGGTGAACTCAACATATGAACATTATTTTGCAAGGTATACAATGTGCCTTTTCATCACAAATTTAGTATGCAATGAATTAGTAATGAAAATTGTTTGAAGTTTGTTCATTCATAAGTTTGCACGTTTTACACACAAATAATATATGTTCAAAATAGGTTTTACACACAAACAAATGTGTTGACAGATGAAGTACAAACCTATGAATGAACAAATGTCACACAAATTTTGTATCTTCCTATAAATATGTGTCAAACATCATGTTAATGCACAATATTAATGTGTGAAATGTACGAATTATGAATGAACAAAATTTTCATGATTTCCATTACTAAGTCGTGAGATGTTAAGTTTGTAATAATGTTGATGACCCAAAATGTTAACATAGTCTAAAATTCAAATTTTTTCATAATTTGGATTTTGTTGAACTTTCATTTACATGAGTTACTTAAAATTCAACATCTCCCATATCTTATGATGGCCCTATCACAAAATATTGTGAACTCAACATCTGAACATTATTTTGCAACGTATATGTTTAATTTTTTAGTAATCAAATATGAAATGAAATCATTCTTCAATTGGATGGTAGACTTGCAATGTGAACACATTACTCAACTGATTATTCTTTCCAAAACTTGTTTTTTGTATTTTATTTGAATTTTCAGTGACAAAACCCTCTTAAAATTCAATAGCTCCCACACCCCAAGTCCAAAACTTAAGAAATAAATTCCATTAAATCATGTTCATTGTGATCCTTCCAACAATACCAAAGGCACATCCCAATTTCCTCATACTTGATTTGAATGGTAGATCTTCAAATGTGACCAAGTTCTCCACTATTTTTTCCTTCCAAAACATAGTTTTTTGCAATTTATTTGAATTTTCAGTGATAGAAATCACTTAAAATTCAATATCTCCCACATCCTAAATCCAAATCTGAGGAAAAAATTTCATTAAATTTTTCTCATTGATATCTTTCCAACAACACCAAATGCACACCCCAATTGTATTGAAACTTTCAGTTACAATTTAATTTAAATTATAGTGAACAAATCATTCAATATTTAAAAACTTCTACACCACAAATTGAAACAATTTGAAACCAAGCCAACCATGCACCCCTCTTCATGGAGAGCTTTTGAAAGACACCAAGAATGTAATTTGAAATGCCTTGATTTGGTATATTTCATAATGATAAACAAACAAAACAAATTATTTTTCTTCATAGATAGATCTCCCAAATCAAGGCACTTCATATTACATTTTTGATATCTTTGGAAAGCTTTTGATGAGGAGGGATGCACTAGCTTGGTTTCATGGCATTTGGACTTGCAATGTAGAAATTCTTGAATATTGAATGATTTCTCATTGAAAATAAAACTAAATCATGTATTAAAATTTTCAAAGAAATTGGGATGTAGCTTTGGTGTTGTTGGAAAGATATCAATGGACATGATTTAATCAAATCTATTTTGTAAGATATGAAGTTAGGATGTGGGAGATATTGAATTTTAAATGGTTTTTGTGATTGAAAATTCAAATAAATTACCAAAAGCCAAATTTTGGAAAGACAAATCAGTTGAGAACATGGTCACACTTGTAGGTCTACCATTCAATTAAAGTATGATTTCCTTTCATATTTGACTTTTCAAAAATGGGATACATACCTTGCAAAACATTGTTCATATGTTGAGTTCATTTTATATTGTAATAAGTTCAAACTTGGGCTAAAATACATTGCAAGCAATACTGAATTTTAAGTAATTTTGATCATTAAAAAATCAGCAAAAATCCAAAATATGAAAAAAAAATTGGATTTTAAATTCTCTCACATTGAGATTTCCTAAACCACAAGGTTTCCTATTGCACTCTTGGAATTGGAAAGCTCTTGATGATTAAGGGTGCAACACATTGGTTTCATGAGCTATGGCACAAAAGTTATTGAGTATTGAAAAAATTTCTCAATATTAATTCAATTAATAAAAACATAAAAGTTTAATAGAATATGAGTGCATTTTTGGTATTATTGGAAATATCTCAATGGTTAGGATTTAATGAAATTTATTTCATAATTTTCAAACCTATTGAATTTTGACTAATTTTGTCATGAACAATCAAATAAATTTTTAAAATGAGGGTTTGAAAAGAAAAACTAATTGAATAACATGTTCACACTTAGAGAAAGCATGTTTACCATGCAGTTTAAGTATGATTTCCTTTCATATTTGAGTATTCAAACATTAGATGTATACCTTCCAATACAATGTTCAAATGTTGAATTCATTCTATTATATAATAGGTTCACACTTGGGCCAATAGTATAGGCCACACTAATAAGTATTAACAAGATGGTTGTTTTGAGTTCTAGTATTTAAGCTTGCATTTTTTGCCTTTCATTTAACATTTGTGTATGTAAATACTTGTTAAATAATTACTATTGTATTAAGGTGGAATGTTGTAAAACGAAATTTGACCTTCAAAAATTGCCATGGCCCTCCAATTTCAAGAAAGGTTTTTTATTGTTGGGAAGTATCTTTTGGTTTTTGAGAGGTAAAACCTTTTATTCTACATGGATATTCCAATTTTTTTAACCTTGTAAATGATCCACCATTTGTCAAAACTTTTCGATAGGTTTTTATATTTGTTAATGCCCTTGATCAAAAGCATAATTAAAAGCAAGTTCAAGCTCTAAGGTCCTATCTTGCATGGGCCTTTCTATTAGTAATGGCCTTGACCAATATAAAACAACATGTTTCTCTTCTATGTTCTAGAATTTCATGCCTAGCTGTTAACTACTAATTATAACCCCAAAGTTCATTGTGACAATTATTAACACACACACCAAGGCTTGTAGCCTTTCCCCTTGGGTTTCCTAGTGTGTAATATGCACAAGTCTATAAAATATCAATGTACTTGAATGTGTGATTAAACTTTAGGTTATAAGCGAATGGCACACAAATTGGAAAACTCCTTTGCCTCTCAATAACAACTAACAACCCAACCAACATAGTGATAGGAAACTTGCCACTAACGCAACAACACTAGTGGGAGGGATTACACAACAATTAGTCAAATTATGTGCATTACTTCACCCCATTCTGTAGGTACAACAATCTTTGACTTATTATAACAAACTAAAAATGAAAAGTGGATGTTGCAACTTTCCCCATTTGCTATTGGTGTCACACTCCACCATTTGTGGGTCTAGTAAATAGCGGTTATTTGCACAAAAGTTTGGTGGCTATCAACTTGTCATGCACCAACTCCATTCAATCTTTGAACCAATGAAAAACCGCCAATTTTTCTTGCCTCCAAATCAATTAAAAACCTTTCATAGGCATATATTTATCTTCTAAAAATCTAATGGTTTAAACGACTTGCCAATGCAACTCCATATGAAGCTACAATGAGTTTCCAAAAAAAATTCAAATTAGATTTTCAAAATTAATTAAATTTGAAATCACAAATTGATTTCAAATCATGAACATGCCGTGGTTTCAACTAATTGCAATAAACTACTATGACCTTAGAGAAAGCCAATAAAAGACTCGTAGACCAATAATAACAACATGGGCACCACTAATAGGAAGAACATTGCCAATGGTCCTTCATACAACCTCCAATTTGTCCACAAAATATTTGATGTAAATGTTGTGATCAACAATAATCTTCACACTCTTTGTTATAATCATGCACTACCTAGCCATGTAGCTAGGTTTGCTATTCAAAAGAAATGAACCCACTTCTTTTGTGTTTTTTTCCTTTTTGTTGCCAATGGTTTTTGATGTAGCTCCACAAGGACCATAACATGTAGGAGCTCCACCCATAACATGTTTTTACAAATGAGTTCCATACCCCAAGTTTTGGCATGCTTTGGGTTCAATTCCCAAGGGGGCAACCATTAAAAAATTGCTCATGAAATAGACCAAGCTATTAATGAATAAAATAACACCTTAAAGTTTAAAAATAATGTAACCAATATTTTTGTTACATAAAAGACTTATAAAAAGATTTGAAAATCTTGAAAATGACAAAATTTTGGGAGAATTTGAATATGAACCTTACTGTAATAGTGTATTGAAACATTTTTCGGTTCATAAGATTTTTTTAAAAATGTCTTTTGGTTTTTAAATCATGTAATAAAAAAAAATTCCTTTAGATAACCAACCATGCTCAACCACATTAGTTTGACTAATTAACCCATTCCTTTTTAAGGACTTGCCCAGAACATATATTTAATATAAAACATGACACAAAATGGAAAATGATGTATTTTATGGCAAGACTTGTTGCAAAATTATTTCACCCAAACCTATGGAGTGGACCACAATGAAAAACTTTACATCAGTGGCAAAATTTGTATCAATACATTACATCCTTGCAATATTGACATCGGAAGACATGGAATCTATAAAATGAAATGAAAACAAAATTTTCAACAAAGAATTTGAAGAAGAAATTTACATGGAATAACTTAAAGGATTCACACAACAATGTGTGGAAACTTGACAAGTCCTTATATCTTGGTTCAAACAATCTTAAAGAGCATGGAACAAAAAAGTTGAATGTCTTCGGAGAAATAATGGATTTGTGACAAGTGAAACATATTTTAATGTCCATGTTTCATAAGAGGGAAATGTCAAGTTTTTCATCATCCGTTACATCTTATCTTGATGTCCAATGACTATTCAAGAAAGAGGTTTTGTTAAAAGTTTGAAATAAAAGATTTTGGATAATTGCATTCCTTCCTAGGCATTAAATTGGAAAGGAATCAAGCGTAGTGCCATGTCAAGTGGTTGCTACTAAAAGGTTTCATGGTAGCTTTTAGGATAAACAATGGCTTGTTAAACATTAGTCAACAACTACTTTAAGGTTGGGAAGCTAGCTTGAAAGTAGTTGCCTATGCTTTTCCACCACATTTCTAGCTGCATGTAAAAGTTTTTTTGGTCTTATGTTAGTTTCATGCAAGTCATAATTTTATGATTGTAGCTTGAGTGACATTTCAAGCCATGTGTTTTCCTTATTAATCAATACAATTACCTCTCTTGATAAAGCTCCAATGTTTCATATCTTGTTCATTTGTAGCTGTCTCCAATACTATCAAAGGTGGGCTTTACACATAATTTGCAACATTATTACCTTGTGAAATAAATTGCTTCTCATTGACATTGAAGCACTTCGTCCACAGCAGTGCACAAGCAACCACCAACACACCACAAGGGACTGGATGGTGTGTGAAAAAGAAACTCATTTCCATTGGGTTCCAGCTCCCTAGCTAACCATGGTGATTAGCTCAGTTTCTGCTTTTACTACCTACCTAAAAACAACCCCTAGCCATGAACTATGTCCTAACCACACACATTCAGATCTTACCTAGTAGCCAACTATTATCCTACCTACCTACAACACCTATCCTTGAAAGGATAGGTTGCCAAGGTGAATTCCATAAAACTGTTTTGGGGTTCATCCACAACTGCAGCAAAGGAGTCTTCCAATGGATGGTGCACCAGTAGCTGTTTGGTTCACTCTAGCCATGAAGTCCTTCCACATCTCAGTGACATTGATGCCCTTCCTCCTCCTTGACATGAAATGTGTTCAATTTGTGCTAAAACAAACAAAGAAATGACAAAGGGAAAGCAAGCCAGCCTCACACATCTCCTGCTTCAAAGTTCAATCCAGCAATTAGTAAGCATAATACCCAAAGTGGTGATGGTGAACCAGGGAAAACTGTGGAGGATAAAACCAGTCAAGGTGTCTGACTGAAGCATTCAATGATTCCAACATGTTGCACAGTACAACTTCTCTGACTGCTTTTAGGTGTGTTTTATCAATCACACTAACTGCTTTAAGAATGTGGAGTAGTTATGACTTCCCAAGAGTTGTGCAAGTCCCCCAAGTCTACAAGCAGTACATCATGTTAAATTTTGGCAGATGAGTGTTAAAAAAGAGGATGATATATGTACAACTGTTGTCTATGTTCGAAAATCTCATGAAAACCACTTAGTGCAGTTTAGCCATGCAAAAATTGTTGGGTTTCCCTGACATGTCATTGTTGAGCCATTTATGTGGAGTGTCCATAGAAAAGTAGCAGGGCCGCATACCATTATAATAAGCCCTCTGTGCATGTCTGCCCTAGGACCTCCATGCATGGTGCAATCCAGAACGAGCGCAACTAGGTTGTCAGAGCATTGTCCTGAGGTAGACCACCTGCATTGTGTCACTCAATGATATCATGTTCAAGAGATTCATCAGTATCAATCACATTCACATAAGCTGTGCAGGTAAATTCTCAAAAATCAAAGATATAAGAGCGTTTCCAAACAATCATCTAAGGGCTACCAGTTTTGTGGTGACAGTCAGTGGAGTTGATTTCAACCCTGGTGTGCAAATTCCTGCAATGATTGTGCACAAAAGGCTTCCAGCTATGATGAAGATTATGTGCATCTGCTGCATAGGGCTCTTTGGTAGAGTGCAACTTGCTTAACCAAGTTGTCTTAAGGTGCGCCATGTATCTTCAAAGTCCTGAGGTGGAGCACAACTGAAATTGTGTTCCTCCTGTGTCCAAGGATGTGTAAACCTGCCATCAATCCATAAATCATCAACTCTTGGCTCTGAAGTTATAAAATTTCTGTTGAAATCCCAAGAAAAGCACATTGAAAAACCAATAAACATTGAATTTTGGAAATTTTTCTGAATCCAATGCTGACAAAGTGCTCCAGACATACCCAAGAGTGAGAGCATGCAAACAAGGACGTTGCAATCCTGTAACAAGCTGCCGCAACACTCCCTGATTTGATGGTGAAGCACGTGGAAGCAAACGTGCCAGTGCTGCCCCTGGAGTTCCCCCATAGGTTTCATCACCCAGTATTGGGTAGCCAAGATGCTGGGCATGCACTCTTATCTGCACTGTCCTCAAACGTCAAATCATCAATTTCTTACACCAAAGTAGCCCAAACCAAGGACACAGCTTTAAACTCTGAATGGATGCAAAAGATATCACCAGTCTGTAGAAGCCACTGCACTTTATCAGAACCTCTAATTGTAGATCTAGTGGAATAACCAATTTTTCCTGGCTTTAATGGGTATCAGGTGATGGCAACTGAGTGATATGGAACAGCACCTGATGAGTACGTCCAGTCTCCAGTCGCCATTCTACAAGTGCAGAACCCCCTTCAGCTATGACCTCCAGAACACGGAACCTTTATTCAACCACAGGAATTTCTGAGAAACTTCTAAACTTCCTACTCCAGCAAATCTTCTACAATTTTGTTAGCTCATTAGTCTTGTCACACATCACAGATGATAGATCTCTCAATGTGTTACATGACAATTTCTGTCTGGTAGATTGTCAGGAGATTGACAACAACTTCCAAACAACCACAGCACCCTTTTTTTTCTGCAATTTGACCATTGGTGAAAAGCATGTAATTAGGCGGTCTCTGACCAGATGCTCATTGGAAGATAGTACTACCTCTGAACTGTGGATCTCAGTAAATAGAGAAACAAGAAAATTTGTCACAAGACAAGAAGACCCACCAAACATTTCAACACAACATTGACCATATAGACATAAGAGATTAACAACACTTGGAAGGTTACACAACGAGGGTGTGGTCATAACCTTGTGAGGCACTCACAAAATGTCAGACCATCACCTTCATCATGAATAGCAGTTACTACCCCTGACTTCATCAGCCCGGCAATGGGTGTAGATAAGTGCATGAGAATCAGCCCAAAATTTTGAGGAAAAACCCTTATACCAACATCTACATCCTGAATTTCTGTCACATTTGTGGAAGTGAAAAGAGGACTCAGTCATGATGTTGGCTAGCACTCAAGGAACATAACTGATAAAAAAAGTCAGTAGTACCCTCATTCAAGCTGCGACAAGCCTGTGACGGTGAACTTCATTTTATTTTGGCTTGTATAAGCAAGCCTGTAAGCTTAAGGCATAGAGAGGCCTACAGAGGGTAGTGGTTGAGGCCTCCTCCACCCCCAACATATCCTTTAAGCATACCACAAGATTAGTATTAGAAAGTTGAGGGCTACAAAACATCCAGCATCTCCCATCATCCTCATTCCTCCAAGAGATCTATTTTCAAAGACAATGCAATAGAGATGCACCTGCTTGCAGCTGATCGTGCCCTGGGACCACCTTTTACATTCATAATTGCTGCCATCCGCTTCCGATCACGAGGATCCCGACCAATAGGAACTTCCACACGACCAGACATTAAGGTGGGAAGCCCACAAGTGAGGGAGACGTAGGATCGTCGAACAGTACGGGCTTTGAACTGGTCACACAAATGTTCATGTGTATGCTCATCCTGCAATACAATGTAAACTTGATAAAATCTGTTGGAGAATCAGAATGGAGATGACTGGTCACAGGAATCTCTTTTATCCACCATACCATCGCTGTCTAAACCTTTATCTCAGTATCTACCTAAATGTTGTCATGAAGCAAGTCTATAGAGCTTCTAGAAATAGCAACGGGGAGAAAAAGAAAACATGAAATGTCACCTTTGCCACAACAAGAAGGCCACTGGTGCCTTTATCTAACCGATGCACAATGCCGGGCCGTATAACTGGTGCTGGGCCTGACCACATAGCAACGATGCTACCTGGAGTCTCATCATCATCACTGTCATCATCAAGTTCCTCTGATTTGTGGGGTGGGTCTTGAAGGGCTGCTCTGGCATACCGCATGGCAGGCAGCCCACAGTGGTGGAGCAGTGCATTCACCAGTGTGCCCTCAGAATGGCCTGGGCCAGGATGCACCACCTGTCTTGCACCAGTACACAGCAGAAACAGGAAATGAGAGAAAAACAAATGCTCAAAGCATTTCACTTGGCATCATCAAGAGAGTCAAAACAATGGAAAACCATTGCAACAACATACTCTTGGAATGTTTCGCTGCATTGAAACAAGAGACATTTTACACACGTACCATGTGGGCAGGCTTGTTAATGACCAAGAGGTGCTTATCCTCATATTCGATATCCAGTGGGATATTTTCAGGTTTTGCATCCATTGGTTGCTGTAGAGAAAGCTGGCAATCAACTTGATCCCCTTCTTTCACCATGTATGAAACCTTCAGCCTCAAATAAGGAAGATGCCAGTCAATACACTCTAAAGTTAGTAGCACACCCCCACTGGGAGCTTTGCCAAGGATCCTAATTTGCACATACATAATCTATTTTAAAACATTTGCATGTCTGCACTCTACTACAGTATAGAATCAAGAGCTTGTTCAACTTCTGACCAAAATCCAATCATCAATACAGGGCTGAACCAACCAGCTAGAATTTCACATGCTAATAATGGGGGCATTGGTTTTCCACAGGCAATCAGTCTCACAGACACATTATTACCCAAGGAATTGGAGTTCTATGCACTACAGAATTGTGAAGAAGAAGAAGATATAGGAGGTAAAGTAAGGGAAAATGCAATACACCTTGTTCACAGGTTCACCATTCACTAGAATCAGTCCCTGTCGAATGCTGCTCTGGACTCGTGCTCTGCTAATCCTCGCCAACTGTCCTGCGAGCCATGCATCTAATCGCACCTTCTCTACACCATGCGGAACCGAACCTCTATATTCGAGCTCTCCTCCATTTGTCTGTTGATTCTCCACCTGAACAAGAAAAAAAGCTTCAATCTCAGGTTTAATTCTTCCAACTGAGAAGAAAAACAAAATCTTCAATCTCAGGTTTAAGGAAGCAGCAGAGTGCTCCTCGTCCCGAATAGAAATACTTTCCAAACACTTCAAGGAGGATGAAGAAGCCAGCAGACAATGATCTAGGAGAAGAAGAGAAGCTTCCTAATACATTGAAGCACGCCAGGCCAAAACAGATCCTCAGCAATACAGATTCACACGGAGGAAGAGGCCAGTTTGTTGCATGCATGCATGCTCACCCTCACCTTCACGACGTGCTCTTCTTGTGCACTTCTTTTGAAAGCTCGTAAGCATGTCCACGGATGCGAATGTGTGGTGAAGACAGGTAACAACAACAGCGGCACACAAAATTCTTGCTGCTTCCTAACGACGCTGCTGCTGCTGCTGCTGCGTAACCACCCTGGCGATGCCTGCTGAAGCCCCTGCTGCAGTATTAACAGCATCTTCTCTGTCTGTCTCTGCTCTCTTTCTCCCCCGCTGCTCTGAAATGGGGTTTTCTTCGTAACCCTAATCCTGCATCATTCAGACATCTGTCCCTTATCTATCTCCGTCTCTCTTCTCTCTCTGCTCTGAAATTGGGTTTTCTTCGTAACCCTAATCTTGCATTATCAGAGGGTAGCGAGAGGAGGGTTGCAACTGCAAGAGAGAGAGAGAGAGAGAGAGAGAGAGAGAGGAGTTGCCCATTTCAGCAGCGACGTCAAGTCTCTTTCTCTTCTCTTCTTTTCCCTTCCCTTTCATTGCTGTTGCTGCTCGGGATCGATCCCATCTATCGATCGATCGAAGATTCTCGGAGTCCGGAGGTATGTGTCTCTCTCACACAGGATGTTGGTGTTTGTTTTCTCTCTATCTCATATGATGATCTGCTTGCTTTTTGGGAGAGGAATCGCGTTGGTTTGATCGATTTCTGAGAGTGGATCTCGAGATCCAGTTGGCGGAAAGAAAGAAAGGAAGACTGTTGTTGTTCTTCTTCTTCTTCTTCTGTGCATCGTGGTGGTTTTTTTTTTCTTTTGATTTGCGCATGCGTGCACACAGGTGAGGGTTTCCTGCGGATCTTCCTTTCTCGGCTCTTGGTCGAAGCTTTGAGCGAGAGAGAGCTTGTACTGCGCATCACGCTCGTTGTCTTCGGTCGCCATGGCGACTGCTAACGCCCCCATAACGATGAAGGAAGTGCTCACGCTGACGAGCCTGGGCATCAACCAACAGTTCATCACCTTTACGCATGTGACTATGGAGTCTGACAAGTTCATCTGCGTGCGCGAGACATCGCCGCAGAACAGCGTGGTTATCATAGACATGTCCATGCCTTCACAACCGCTGCGACGTCCCATCACGGCAGACTCCGCCTTGATGAACCCCACCAGCAAGATTCTTGCCCTCAAGGCTCAGATTCCTGGTACCACTCAAGACCATCTCCAGATCTTCAACATTGAGTTGAAAGCTAAGATGAAGTCTTACCAGATGCCTGAGCAGGTTGTGTTCTGGAAGTGGATCACTGGGAAGTTGCTGGGACTTGTCACACAAACTTCTGTGTATCACTGGTCCATCGAAGGTGAGGCAGAGCCACTGAAGATGTTTGACAGGACTGCAAATCTGAGTGGCAACCAGATCATCAATTACCGATGTGATCCAACGGAGAAGTGGCTTGTGCTTATTGGCATTGCTCCTGGAGCAGCTGAGCGTCCACAGCTTGTCAAGGGAAACATGCAGCTGTTTTCAGTTGATCAGCAGCGGAGTCAGGCATTAGAATCACATGCTGCATCTTTTGCATCTTTTCAGGTGGCAGGAAATGAGACCCCTTCGCTCTTGATTGCATTTGCAACAAAATCGATCAGTGCAGGTCAGCTTACATCAAAGCTGCATGTCATTGAGCTGGGTGCTCAGCAAGGGAAACCTGGATTCTCCAAGAAGCAGGCAGATCTTTTTTTCCCTCCAGATTTTGCAGATGATTTCCCAGTTGCAATGCAGATTTCAGCAAAGTACAAGCTTATATATGTTATCACAAAGCTTGGACTTCTGTTTGTTTATGACTTGGAGACTGCCACTGCTGTCTACCGCAACCGCATCAGCCCTGATCCTATCTTTTTGACAACTGATGCTCCATCTGTGGGTGGATTCTATGCCATGAATCGAAGAGGACAAGTACTCCTTGCCTCAGTGAATGAGGCGACAATAGTTCCATTTGTCAGCAATCAGGTACTGAATTGTCTCACAGATGTTTGCACAGACCTAGGACTTCTGTGATGATGTTCCAGCACCATTATGGTTTTTGCACATTGTTGGCCCTTGATGCTGTTTTTGTTGAATTTGAGGATCTCTGATGTTGTGTCTTTCCAGAAGCCATATGCACTTCTGGTTTAGGTGTTTTTCTTTGGTCTGTCTGTTGTGCACTAAGCCTTCATTTTTCTTTGTAATTTGTTCAGCTCAATAACTTGGAGCTGGCAGTTAGTCTTGCTAAGCGCAGCAATCTTCCAGGAGCTGAGCACTTGGTATGTAACCTCATCTATGGCACGTCTCTGAATTGGGATGTTTGCATCCAACCACTGAGTATTCCCAGCAGCTTGTTCTTTGGAGAACCTCACAGATAGAGTCAAACCCAGCTTCCATATTCCGTCTTTTCTCACCCTTGATGTTGTCATTTTCACATACGTGAAATGCCTCACACTGGTGTATGGTTTCTGGTTCATATAGGTAGTGCAACGATTTCAAGAATTGTTCTCCCAGCTGAAGTACAAGGAAGCTGCAGATCTTGCAGCAGATTCACCCCAAGGGATTCTCCGGACACCAGACACTGTTGCCAAATTCCAGAGTGTTCCTGTGCAACCAGGGCAGACCTCACCTCTGCTCCAGTATTTTGGGACCCTGTTGACAAAGGGGAAGTTAAATGCCTACGAATCTTTGGAGCTTTCACGCTTGGTTGTGAACCAGAACAAGAAGAACCTGCTGGAGAACTGGTTGGCAGAAGACAAGCTGGAGTGCAGTGAGGAGTTGGGAGACCTTGTCAAGACTGTGGACAGTGACATGGCTCTTAAAATCTACATCAAGGCCAGGGCTACACCAAAAGTGGTTGCAGCATTTGCTGAGCGTGGGGAGTTTGATAAAATCCTCATCTATTCAAAACAGGTTGGCTACACTCCAGATTACCTGTTCCTGTTGCAATCAATCCTAAGATCAGACCCCCAGGGTGCTGTGAACTTTGCCCTCATGATGTCACAATTGGAAGGTGGTTGTCCAGTGGACTACAACACTATTACAGACTTGTTTCTCCAGCGCAACATGATCAGGGAGGCAACAGCCTTTCTGTTGGATGTGCTGAAACCTAATTTGCCAGAACACAGCATGCTTCAGACAAAGGTCTTGGAGATCAACCTGGTCACATTTCCCAATGTTGCTGATGCAATATTAGCAAATGGAATGTTCAGCCATTATGACCGCCCTCGAGTTGCACAGCTTTGTGAAAAAGCCGGTCTCTACATGCGTGCCCTTCAGCATTACACAGAGCTGAATGACATTAAGCGCGTTGTTATCAACACTCATGCCATTGAGCCTCAGGCTTTGGTGGAGTTCTTTGGAACTCTGTCAAGAGAATGGGCATTGGATTGCATGAAGGAGCTTCTGGTGGTCAACATGCGAGGGAATCTCCAGATCATTGTACAGGTGGCCAAGGAGTATGCAGAGCAGCTGGGTGTGGATGCATGTGTGAAGCTTTTTGAACAGTTCAAGTCCTATGAGGGTCTCTATTTCTTCCTGGGGGCATACTTGAGTTCTAGTGAGGACCCTGAAATCCACTATAAGTACATTGAGGCTGCAGCAAGGACTGGCCAAATCAAAGAAGTGGAGCGTGTTACTAGAGAGTCCAACTTCTACCCTCCAGAGAGAACCAAGAACTTCTTGATGGAGTCCAAGCTACCAGATGCACGGCCACTTATCAATGTCTGTGACCGCCATGGTTTTGTGCCTGATCTCACCCACTATCTGTACTCAAACAACATGCTGCGGTATATTGAAGGGTATGTTCAGAAGGTCAATCCACAGAATGCTCCTTTGGTTGTAGGTCAACTTCTTGATGATGACTGCCCAGAAGACTTCATCAAGGGTCTCATCTTGTCAGTCCGATCTCTGCTGCCAGTAGAGCCTCTCGTTGATGAATGTGAGAAGCGCAATCGACTGAGATTGCTAACACAATTCTTGGAGCATTTGGTGAGTGAAGGGAGTCAAGATGTGCATGTGCACAATGCTCTTGGGAAAATTATTGTTGATACCAACAACAATCCAGAGCACTTCCTCACCACAAATCCTTACTATGACTCCCGGGTTGTGGGCAAGTACTGTGAGAAGCGTGACCCCACTCTTGCTGTTGTGGCATATCGTCGCGGCCAGTGTGATGATGAACTTGTTAATGTTACTAACAAGAACTCATTGTTCAAGCTTCAAGCCAGATATGTGGTGGAGCGTATGGAACCAGAATTGTGGGCAAAGGTGCTTGATGAGGCAAATCCTTTCAGGCGGCAGCTTATTGACCAAGTTGTTTCCACAGCACTGCCAGAGAGCAAGAGCCCAGAGCAGGTTTCAGCCACAGTCAAGGCTTTCATGACAGCAGATTTGCCCCATGAGCTAATTGAGCTTCTTGAGAAGATTGTCCTTCAGAACTCTGCTTTCAGTGGCAATCCTAACCTTCAAAATCTTCTCATCCTGACAGCTATCAAGGCTGATAAGACTCGAGTCATGGACTACATCAACCGGTTGGACAACTTTGATGGCCCAGCAGTGGGAGAAATTGCTGTTGGTGCAGAGTTGTATGAAGAGGCATTTGCTATCTTCAAGAAGTTTGACCTCAATGTGCAAGCAGTGAATGTGCTTTTGGATAACATCCGCAGCATTGATCGGGCTGTGGAGTTTGCAGCCCGAGTGGAAGAGGATGAGGTGTGGAGTCAGGTTGGTAAGGCACAGTTAAGAGAAGGACTGGTTAGTGATGCTATTGAGTCCTTCATCAAGGCTAATGATGCCACCCAGTTCAATGAGGTAATCAATGAAGCCTCTAATGTCAGGGCGTATGAGGACCTTGTCAGATACTTGCTAATGGTACGCAAGAAGGTGAAGGAGCCCAGGGTGGACTCTGAACTTATCTATGCTTATGCCAAGATTGATCGGCTTGGAGATATTGAGGAGTTCATTGTGCAGCCAAATGTAGCCAACTTGCAGACTGTTGGCGACCGACTGTTTGATGATGCACTATATGAAGCTGCCAAGCTGATATTCACACACATATCCAACTGGGGCCGGCTTGCCAGCACCCTTGTCAAGCTTCAGCAGTTCCAAGCAGCAGTTGATGCTGCCCGGAAGGCGAACAGTGCTCGGACCTGGAAGGAAGTCTGCTTTGCTTGTGTTGATGCTGAGGAATTCCGGTTGGCTCAAATCTGCGGTCTCAATGTTATTGTCCAGGTTGATGACTTGGAAGAGGTCAGCAGTTACTACCAGAACAAGGGCCGCTTTGATGAGCTCATTATGCTCATGGAAAGCGGGCTCGGTTTGGAGCGTGCTCATATGGGTATCTTCACAGAGCTTGGAACTCTGTATGCCAGGTACCGCCCAGAGAAGTTGATGGAGCATCTCAAGCTTTTTGTCACCCGTATTAACATTCCAAAGCTTATCCGTGTCTGTGATGAGCAACAGCATTGGCAGGAGCTTACATATCTGTACATTCAGTATGACGAGTATGACAATGCAGCAGCAACCATGATGAGTCATTCTCCAGAGGCTTGGGAACATATGCAATTCAAGGATGTTGCTGTCAAGGTTGCAAATGTGGAGCTTTACTACAAAGCTGCACTCTTCTATCTGGAGGAGCACCCTGGGCTCATCAATGACCTTCTCAATGTTTTAGCTGCTCGAGTTGACCACACTCGTGTGGTTGACATGATGCGCAAGGCTGGACATCTGCCCCTGGTAAAACCATACATGGTTGCAGTACAGAGTGCTAATAATAGTGCAGTGAATGAAGCTCTCAATGAGCTTTACCTTGAGGAGGAAGATTATGACCGCCTCAGGGAATCCATTGATCTGTATGATAACTTTGATCAAATTTCCATGGCACAGAGGACTGAGAAGCATGAGCTTCTGGAAATCCGACGAATTGCAGCCTATATCTACAAGAAGGCTGGCAGATGGCGGCAATCAGTTGCACTTTCAAAGAAGGATAACCTGTACAAGGATGCTATGGAGACCACATCCCAATCAGGAGACCGAGAGCTTGCAGAAGAGTTGCTCACCTTCTTTGTTGACCAGGGCAAGAAGGAATGCTTTGCTGCTTGCTTGTACACTTGCTATGATCTCATCCGTGCTGATGTAGCAATGGAGCTGGCTTGGATGCATGGCATCACGGACTTTGCGTTCCCATATATACTACAGTTGCTGCGAGAGTACTTGACAAAGGTAGACGATCTCATCAAGGACAAGCATGATGCATCTTTAGAGGCAAAGTCCAAAGAAAATGAAGAGAAGGAACTAGTTGCTCAATCAAATATGTATGCGCAGCTTTTGCCCCTGGCACTACCAGCTCCTCCACTAGCAGGAATGGGTGGGGGTTTTGATGGGGGCATTCCAATGCCAGGTTATGGTGGCATGCCAGCATATGGTATGCCACCAATGGGTAGTTATTAGAGAGAGCATTTGTACCATGCATTATACATGGAATGTAAGAACTTCAACAACACAGCAGGATGGCTTTCAAGAATGGAGACGGCAGCTATATCAGATAGGCTGTAGTGCTGCACAAAATGCTGGTTGGTTTCTGAGATAGAAAATTTGATGTGTGAGGAGGTTGCTGCAGTGGGTTCCTTTTTTCTAATAGAATTTCAAATAGGAGTAATGAGTTTTCATTGCCGGACCTTGGATTCAAAGTTGTTCCACAATTGAATACTGTGAGATTTTCTGCATGTGCTCTCTGCTGGGCATGCTTGAACATTGTTAGGATAGATGGTAATGTCAAGCTGTGATGAATTCTAGTTCAGTCAGATGGGTCTCTTGACAGAGGGTACTGACTTCGGGACAAGATTCCAAAACAACTTTGAGTTTCATCAGAAGGTGGTTCTCTTTTTGGGGATCTCGACACAACCATTGCTGGGGGATTTGGGAAGCAGGACAAGCAGGCAGTGTCCTGTGGTACAAGGGAAAACACTTTGGCAGCTGCAGGTTGGAACATTTTTCACTTCCTTTTTTTTGGCTTCATGATTTGATCTCACAGAGAGTTCTTTGTCAATGTTGCAGCCAGAAAACCAGCTCTACAGTATTATAGCTCTTGTTGGTGTCTGCTGAAAAGATCTCTGTAGTAGTAGCTGTTGTTGCTCTGTTTGAATGCTCTACCATAGTCTCTCTGATTGTTTCTGCTGGATGTGTGTACTGAGGATATGCCGTAAATAAAAATAATTCTTTAGCTTTGAAGTTACAATCTGCTGATTTGGTACTGTTGTTCTTTTGTTACATCCTTCAGTTTGGCACAAATCGAAGCTTCTTTAGTCAAATCTAAGTTCTACAAACCACCCTATTCAAGCATAGTGAAAGCTTTTTGAGAAAATTGATTTAGGTTATTGACACTCTTTGTTCTCTGTTTTCTACTATTGTATGTTGCAGTAGATTTTGCTATATTATCTACTACCTTGGTGACCCTCGCTTTCTGTTCCTTGATGGATTTTCTTGTTGTCTTCAGCATCAAACACAATAAAACTGCTTTCATAGTTATTTTATCATGCCAACTTCCTAGTTCTCTCAGCCTAGCATGAACGGTACCTCCTATTGGTTTTCAACTACCATTGCCATATGAGTTGCAAGCATCCAAGACTGTCTTACTTCCCAATAACAGCTTATGATTCAAGTTGTTTATGAGTTCTAAAAATGCACAACCCGTTGATTCTCAATCTGATAATGATTTCCACTTCAACCTGATTTTACATGCACACAGTATTGTATTCTAGATGCATTCTAGACCTAAAGATGAACTTTCTGCTATTATCATGCTGTATTGTACTACTGTTGATGGTCCCTAAACTGGTGTGAGACTGGCACTTTTGTTCATACTGGTGTGTGTTTTTTGTTTTTTGTTTGTTCTGTCTTTCCTACTTTGGTTCTTTCTGTGGCTTCCTGAGGAAGTGAAAACCTTGCTGTTTTTTCTTCATCATGAGAATGGAGATTTCTCTATTCTTATGAAAGATATGTATCTTGAATTTGACATAAGACAGAATGTCTTCTAGAGCTGTTGGCAAACAATCAGTTTGCCAAATACTTTGTCACTCCCACATTGCTAACTTTGTGCCTGATTTGACAGTAAATCTGCACCACATGACACCATCCCAATTGCATTTAGTTTCTTGTCTGGTGATGATAGCAGTGCAACAAACTGCTTGGATATTCTACATTGGGGAAACTGCAAACAAATAGATATGAAAAGCCAACTGGTCAAGTTTCTTGGTCTTTGTGGACTTAATTTTAAGTTCTGTTCCACTGTTGTGGCACACCTTACTGGCAGCTGTATGAGGCTGAATGGAACCTGTGCTCTGCAACTCATCAGAGAGTGCTCCTTCCTCCTGCCTTCCATTGCGCCTCTCCAACCAGATTGATAGTTTTGCTAACAATCTCATTGTCAATGTGGAATGTTCTCCTAAGCTAGTTGTTGAAGCAAAGTTCTGCTGTCCCATAGAAGTGATATTGATTGTCTTTGCACATTCTCAACCACAATTGATATTGTTGAATCCTTCATTTGAAAGCCTGTGATGTTTCACTGTTTGCCTTCTGTATCCACTAATGTCTGCCCGACAGAGGCAGTTCTTGTTTGAACAGATGTTGATAAAATTGCAGAGAGACCTCCACAACAACAATTTTAAGGTAACACAACAATGGGTGCAGCCAGAGCCTTATGATAGTCAGACACAAAAGCGCCAGACCGTCACCTTCATCCTCAATAGCAATAACAAGCTGCCATGGCACTTCATCAGCTCCCGATATCAGATGAACAGCTTGTCTGAACAGCTGACAAACTAGCTATAGTTTCAGTGCCAGGATATATGGTTGGCCGTTCTCCAACACTTCAAGTCATCTCCCTGGCTTGTAATCCAACAGCCTGATTCATTTCAGACTGGTGCACCCTTCCTGTATTGAGGCTGTGCTACATTAGAAGTCATCATGAACCATAGTGCTAACCAATATGCAAACTGCACAAAACATCTCAGTACTTCCATGAGAATCTCAGGTACAAGCAGGAAAACTTGACACTTCATGACTACAGTTTTCACACAAATCTGGAGTTAATCAGACAAGAAACACAACATTCATGAGGAGTCTCCAACATGTGGCTTGCTGTATCTAGATAATAAAAATAATGATGTCTATCTATAGCTACCTAGAAACCTTCCCAATGCTACTTCAAACCCTGAACCTACACTTTCACCTACTTATGTCTTTGCCCTTGTCAAGAGAATGTGGGTGGAAGTTATCAACTTTGCCCCTCTTTTGCTTTTGATGTTCATCTACATATGGATTACTCCCCTGCAATTGATCAAATACAACAATTACTCTACCAGTTGTAATGATCTTTTAACAATTTCCATTTGGGAGATTTTTGTGTTGAGAATCTTCACGAATTTTTGTAGCATCCAATTCCACCATGATCGCCATTTTAAGACTTGTGGTGTTTTCCATGGTATTCTCTTGCAGAATTGAATGAAAATTTCAATGAGATGTTTTTGTCAATCTTTAGCGAGCAATGCCATCATCACCATCGTTTTGATCATGAACTTTTTAAGATTTGTAATTGTGAAGGGCTTGAGCAGCAACCATTCTAGAAGTTGGAAAACTTGTGCAATTATGATGGGTAGATTTTGGAATCCACAAGAATCTAGATGATATGCTTATCGATGCATGCAAGAAAATGCTCAATACCACATTTTGCCCTCTTGGAAGATGCTTAACTATTCAACATGGTGAACTCCCCACACCCTTCTATCACCATGATGTTTTGAAAGGTTCAACTACCCCAAATACACATTTACCAATCTGTGCACAACTACCCAATGTCTGACTTTTACTAGCAATAAACACATGAAGCAATATTTATGTGCTTCAAATTTTGAAATCATCAAAGCTACATTTCAGCCTCGTTTATGAGAATTTGGGAAAATGGTCAATATGTATATTGTTAGTGGTGGACCTTCAACGTACATTGATCTAACATTTTGCATTTGGCCTTCAACTCTCAACAATTTCACCAATGCACAATATGTGAAGCTAGGATCTTTTGTGCTTATGCTCTTTGAGCAAACATCTTGAGCACACACAAAAATCAAGGTACATTTAGATTATAATCAATTCCCATGAATGATGACAACTTGTGGTCATAATTTGATTAGGTTGATTTCTTTATCATGGTTCCATTTGGGCAAATCAAATAAAACTTGTGCACTACTTGGTTTGAGTGCATGTTTTCACAATGTTAAACCTCTTTTTGAGCCCTTGGAAACCCTAGCAATTTCTAACGATATAAAATGCTTTGACTCCAAAAGTTGGATACAACATTACGGCAAACTAAGTACAAGTTATATGCACCAATACAAAAAAACTTCATATCAATGTTGATTAACAATGGTGGCGGCAAGGAGAAATATGGGGGCCATGTGAATTTTATTATTTCTAGAAGTTTGAGTAGTATGTTTTATTTGTTGAACTCTACAATACCAAATTGCTAGAAATTCAATGTTAGGTATGGTAAACCTTGATCAAGACTACTCTTTCTATGTATTCTAGTAAATTTGTTGGCCATGCCCTCAAGGTTGGGAATCAACCATATGAAGTGTTTTTTGACCTTTATATTGAATTCAATACTTTATGATTGTTATGTATTTTTTGTGTATAAAACTTGAATTGTACCTTGAAATTATATTTTGATTAAATGTCCATGCTTTGACAAAAATTTACTTTGCATTTTATGTGTTCTCATTTGTCAAACTCATAAAATGCCTATAGAGGAAAAGAAAGGTAAAATTACCTACTAGGTCTTGATTTGGAATCTAGTGGTTGTGTGATAAAAAAGTAGACAATTTACCCCCTACAAATTAAACCTCTTCATCTTTTCCCAACGTCCCAATACTAGCAACCATTACAATGAACCAAAATTTCAAATTTTAATATTGAATATTATTTGCATTGGTTTGGATTTGGTTAAAGTTTTGTAGCTTTGCATTTTTCCCATATGCATTATATAATTTTGAATTGTCTTCTCATCATTTCACCTTGTGCAAATCATAGGCATCACAACTAATTTGCATGAACAAATATTAGTTTGTTTCAATTGTTATGCGAAGGATAATGTAATTTTTAAAAAAAGGAGATATCTTAGTTGCCTTTTCAAAAAACACACATTGCACATCAGAACTCATTGATAACTTATAACATATATTCACAAATGCAACTTTTCAGCATGTTCTTGGTAATGGGTGAAGACACACTTTTGTGAAACACTATGGATGTTGCAAAGTATGCAATTTATAGTTTTCAAATTTTCAATTATAGTTAATTCTAATTTATATGTGCAAATGATGAAAAGGGACTAAGTAAACAATGAATTCAATGATAAAAACATAAGGTGTAAAGTTCACGACAAGATTTAAAATTCATAATAGACTTTTCAAATTGAACAAAAAATTGTATATATATAATAGACACATGGATGTAAAATATGATTGAGTCGTGTAAATTTCTTTCCTTCAATTTTTCGCTTGATTAAAAAAGGATGATTTGTTGTACCACTATGGCAAGCCTTTGACATGGTGTGCTCAAAACAAGTATTTTGGAAAGCCTTTTCTAACTCCAAGCTCTTGCAATTCACCATAGATTTCAAAGTAGTCTAGTCATTGCTCCTAAATTAGTGTAAGTTCATATTTCACATAAATAAATAAAAATTGTTCTTCAATCCATTATTGTTTAGCAAAGCTTGCATTTTCAATGTCATGGTTTAACCTATTGTTTTAGTGGCTTCAAACAAGTCGATTGTAACATTTTTGGGATGCCAATTTGAATTGATAAAATTAACGATGAATGCAAATACATCCACTAACCTTCAAAGGTCAAATGTTGTTATTGGTGACAATCATTTTATCAATGCAAGCAACACATACAAAATCTTGGTCTTCTCCACCAAATTAAGTAACACCTTTTCTAAAAACATTTTCCCAAAAGGAATGATGAAGCAAAGGCATAATTGCAACCTTAATCATTGTAGCCATATTCTTTCAACAATGCAAATTGGTTAACTTTTGGCAATAAACAAAAACATATATCATATGAACATTTCATGTTGTTCATGATGTTTCTCAAATGGGTTTATGAAATCAAAATAGTTTGAAATGATGTTCATGGACTAGCTCCAAGCCTTTTTATAATAGGTTGTTGAACTTATGGTCCTCTTGTAATGCTACTAATTTATTCAATAAATTTTTAGGAAGGTTAATCATAATGTCTGTCATCTACATGTTTTCCCATTGTGGTGATGCCATTAGCTTTGTAATAAGTTATCATCCCTTTCAACTTGTGGTATGTTGAACTCAAGGATTGCAAGACTAATTATTTACTTGTAGCACACCATGCATTTCATGACTTGAACATTGACAATATCTACAAAACTACCATCATTCACATTACAAAACCTATGTGAAAGAGGTATGATTGTGTGACTTCCAAAATTTTGCTTGCTCATGTGGAGTTTTTAGAAGGTATCTTATAACAAGCTCAACACATTCATGTGGAAGTTCAACTTTGTGAACTCTCGTTCCACAATACAAAATGGGTGATTCAAATGCAATGACTTCTTGATCTTCAACGCCATACAATGGAAATCTAGTGTTCTAGCTAAAAAAAATGTTGTTTTCCATATGATTTTCATGAACTACAACAAACAAATAAGGTGATACAAATGTTAACAAGACATCTTTGATCATTGTAATTCATTTCACCAAGTGTGAAGTTTGTTACTTATTCTACCATGCTAATAACAACAAATAACAACATGAGACCTTCAAATGATTATGTACATGCTTCAAATACATAGATTTTGCAAATCACAAAAACACAAATGAAAAGAGTTCAAAGTTGGTGCATTGGACCTACTATTATAAATATAATGTCGTCATCTCCTTTCAATGTCATGCAACATACAACTTTTTGCAATCATGAAGTCAATTGTTAATCTCCCAAAAGTGCAAATGCTACCACATTTCACACCCTTCAATAAAAATGTTCAAAAAATCAACTTGTATTTAACTAAATTGTAATAGCAAGTCAAGCAACAAAGATGGCATGTGTGCTCAACACTTCTTTGCTCCACATGATTCTTTTGAACTTTCATGACTAACAATTCCAAAATTGCTTAATTATTATTATTTTTTCCTTTTTGATGGGTAAGTCGATATACAAAGAAAGGGGGTATTTAACCTTTGTAACTACTTTGATAGTAGAGCTCAATGACGGATTGCTAATATGTTGTACAAGCTATTTGTACCAAGGGTTTGAATCCTTCTTTAGAGATATCTAAGCGCTTCAACTCTCCAAGGCCATGAAGAAGCTTGGGAATCAAAAATAAAATAAAATGTGGTAACATTTTAGAACTACTTGGGTATATAATAATTGTGGGTTTGTTTATATTTTTAGTAATTGGTTAACATTGAAATTTACCATGAAAACTCATAAGGCAAATTAACTTCCATGAATTCAATATTTTAAGAAGAGTCACTTCTTCCCTTTCTAGGTTAATTGTCCTTCTAAACTCCAAATATCATATAATATTTAATCAAAATTTAATACATTCTTTCAAACTTTCACATTACTTTATTGTCATGTCTCATGTTGATTCCATTATTATTTGATAATTTCTTTTATTGTGTTCAAAAAATTATTTTGACTCATAAAATTCACAACAACAAATTAGTAGTCAAAACTACAAGGGTAATCTAAAACCATAACAATTCATTTAATTTGTCAAATATGATTTGATTACCTAATCCAAGTGGTAGGAACAAAGTTGACATGATAATTATCCTATTTCTAAGTTATTTTTTGATCACTTATAGTTTCCAAAGGTTTGACATCCCATTGGTATCTAACATGTTTGATCATACCAATTTATAATCGGTAGTTCTCACGTTCTACCAAATTATAATGTTAATGAACATGCCATGTATGAAATCACATTCTTATATTATTTTAATATATTTCTTCCATTATAATAATTAATTAATTTAAATCTTTTTTTTTTCTAGGTACATAAAGTTAAATATTTGCCATGTGATTTTCCCAAAGATCATTCATTGTAAAAACACTTTTCATTGAGTGAACTCAATAACTTATCAATGTTACTTTTGATACATATATTTGAGATTTAAGTTTACTATAATAGTTTAATAGATATAGCAATAACTATTTTTTATTTTCCAAATATTCACTACTTAAATTTCAAAAAATTGAAACTTCAAGGCACACCATGGCTAAAGTTTTGGAAACTTAAAGGCAATACACCTTGATCATTAGGATGTTATTCAATTTTCTTTCAATTTAGTTATTATATGTGTTTTGCTCAGTTGATAGTATACCCTAGAGCTTTGGTGGAGAATGGATATCGTGGTTGAAAATGTTTGATGGAAATCATTGACTATTTCTAACAAAAATTTGACACAAGATTGCTTTGAAAACACATTTCACTAAAAACCACTACTTAAATCTTTGAGCATGATTAGCAATAAAAATCCTCCATGCATTCTAATGCAATCCTTTGCATTTAAAAGTCTATACATTTGAACTAAAGAGTGACAATTTGTTTTATAAATAACTTAAAAGCAAATGTAAACAACACTCAAAAAAATTACATATGGATGCTCTATATCAAAATGGATGAAAAATTATTGGTATCAACATTCATGTTGAAAACATTATGCAAGTCGAAAATCTTGAAAAATATTATATAATCTGCCAAAATATTTTTTAATAAAGAAGTTTATTCACTTGGCACAAGAGTGCCAAATTTGTTGAAGTACTATGGTAGTCACATATTGGCAATGAATTGATTATGACCAAATCAAAAGGGTATCATTTGCAATTCATGGAAAAGAGGATAGGGGGAATAAAAATGTCATTCACATAAGGTTGTGGCTAGATTGGGGTGTATCACTTTTACACTTGGGACCTTAAAAATTTGGCTTACTATTGGTTATGTATAAGAATTTGTTAAGTCATTTATTATCAAATGCCTTACAATGTTCTTCTCTTGATAAAACAAGATTTGCATATTGGAATATATTCTTATAAATGGAATGGGGTAGTCGATATGAAAAAAGGATTTAAATAAATTTGATGTATTCGTGCAAAAAATGATTATATAATTGGATATGAAAAGAAAACACAACATGTGAAATGGCATAAGTTCATGATGAACATATACTTAAATATGAATTATGTTTCATTCACAACTTGAAATCGAAAGACCAATTCATTCATCGCTTGTAGAATGAACACCATAATGGGAAGACAAGGCGAGAGTGAACCGGCACACCACAAAGGATGGATGGGAAGTGGTCAGGAAATGGTTTTCTGTTGGGTTCCAGGTCCCTAGGTAACCATGGTAGTTAGCTCAGTTGCCTTTTTTTTTTACTACCTACCTAGTAAGTAGGTATGTAGTAAAAACAGCCCTTACCTATGTCTAAACTATAAACCATCTACTTACTTAGTAGGTACCTACTGACTACCTATTTTCCTACCTATCTACCTACATATGAGACCTATTTACTACAAAATTGGTTACCAAGAAGAAACCAAATGTTAACTCAGTTGAGGTTCATCCACAACTGAGTAATAGTGGGCATCCAGTGGATGATGGTACGCTGGTGGGTGCTGGTTCACTGTGGTCCCCCAGCTAACCTAATTACTTCTGAGCAAGGAATATAACCGGCGGTTCCCATTAAAAAAAAACCCCCCTCGGCCCAAACCAAACTGGCAAATAATATTTTCATGGTACTCACCCCTGGAACTGAGCTGGAAAAAAGTTTAAAAGCCAAAGAATCGGGAAAAAAAAAACAAATAACCGAGAAAGAACCGCTGGTTCTTTCATGAAAACCATTGATTCTTTGAGGGTTTTTTAAATACCCAGAACCAGTCGGTTCTTTGATTCTGATTTTTGAATTCCTGGAATGAGCCAGTCCTATGATTCTGATTTTTTTTTTGAAATACCCACAACCGGCAGTTCTTTGGAAAATCAATGAACTGCACAACACTGGTATTTACCAGTGTTGGGTGGTTCTCACTTTTTTGTGAGAACCGGCTGTTCTCGGTTCTCTCATATATAATGTTTTTGGGCTGGTGAGAACTGGTCAGGTTATCAAAATTTTTTTTTTTTCAAACTCACCCGGTTCTCAGATAGGGCAGTTGTCATATATACAACAACAACCAGTTTTCACAACCTGATTATTTATTTTCTCAGTCATTAAAATTAGTTTTAATTTCAGTGATGATGATTTCATTGGAGCTGGTTTAGGGTTTAGG
>Ga0116228_10000520_pt1 | contig 29406 bp, 15 predicted proteins | sample S1TSphfallax_2_FD_89694 | JGI IMG/M metagenome (GOLD analysis project Ga0116228, IMG submission 89694) | Host-associated microbial communities from peat moss isolated from Minnesota, USA - S1T2_Fc - Sphagnum fallax MG | ecosystem: Host-associated > Plants > Peat moss > Unclassified | place... | reverse complement strand
GATAACTGGGGTGGGTTTGTTTTGTTTTGTTTGATTCTTGGACCTTCAATCTTGGATTGGGTCTATGAGACAATAGAAGGAGAAGAATAACTCCCTCAGGTGAAAGAAATTAGTTTCAGGAAATAAGGTTTGTTTTGTGTGTTTTGTTTGTTGGTGGTGTTTTGTTTGTTGTTTCTTTGGTGGTGGTGGTGTTGCTGTTGCTGCAAAAATAGAAAGTGGGTGGTGATGGTGGTTTTTTTTTCCCTAGCAAAATTCCAGAAGGTTTTTTCCTTTGCAATATTTTTCCCTTCCAAAATGGATTGTCATTTTAGGAGGACTAGTAGTAGTAATAGTAAACCTCTGTTGCTGCTATGATTCGCATGTGAAGCTGCTTGTTGTTGTTGTGATCCTGTTGCTATTACACACGGTTCCTTTCTTTGAGGGACAGCAGATCTATTGCATGGTGTGTTTTGCAGCAAGGTTTCTCTTTTTCCCCTTTCTGCTCGTCATGCATCTCTCTGCTTTGTTCCAAAGATAAAACACCCAATTTCTCACTTTACCCCTAAACCCTAAACCTATTCTTCTTCTTCTTCTTCTTCTTCTTGATGGTTCTCTTTTTACGTCCTCTTCTTGTCCTCCTCAATAATCTCCCAAATCTTTTTGTTGTTTTCTTGAGCTTTTGGTTCTTGATAGTCCTCTTCTTTGGTCCTCCAGAATCTCCAAGTCTATCTATGTTTGGGGGAACAGTTTTTGTGGCAGATCCAAGATCCTAGGTTTTAGGGTTCTCTCTGCCCTTCTTCCTCTTCTTGAGGGATTTGCCCCCCAGTTGTTTTTCTTTGTTGTGTTCCCCCCCCAAGCCTCCTTCGTTTTTCTTTGTTGTTTTCCCCCACTCCTTTCTTGTTCCCATCACACCATTCTCTGTAAACTGGTGTTTGGATTTTTGCTCCATTGGATTTGTTCCTGAGGTACAGATCAATATAGTACTTATTTGGGAGTTTGGGAGTTTCAGAAACTATTGGTACAGATCAATTGGAGTTTCACAGTTTCAGGAGTTTCAGAGTTTTCAAGGAAAGAAACTCCAAGACTATGATCACTACCCATCTACTGTTGTTCAAGGTCCTTGAAACATGCAGATGCTGTAACTCTTTTTAAAGCCACCACCACCACTCTGAGTATTCTTTTTTTGGGTTAGTGTTTTTCTTTCTCTTTTTTCCTGTTTGCTTGCTGGTAAGCTGCAAGATCTGAAACCTTCAATAGTTCTTGTTTTTATTGTTGTTTATTGTATCATCATCTCTTAATTCTATCAATTTCTTTTCAGGTTGAATTGAATCTGAAAGTCTGGAGAAGTTGCAAGATCTGAAATCTTGATGAGCTTTTTTTGCTGTTATTGGGTGGGCCCATCTCTTCAAATTATATTCAAGATGTTTTGAATTCAAATTATATTTAAGATGATTTGAATTCAAAGGATGGAGAAAGTTCTCAGTACTTATGGGAAGAGATTTCTGTGCTCTCTTGGATTACAGTGGGAATTCCCTTGGTAGGGTTTAGTTGGTTTTTGTTGGCTTTTCTGGTTTGGGATTCTGATCTGGGTAGGGATTCTTCTCTGAAGCAGCAAGCTTGTTGAATGTGAAAGGTCTTTTGTTTCCGAGGCACATATTGACTAAAATTTCACAAGTCAGCAGAAAAGCTTTGTGTGCTGCAAGTGATGATTTTTGTTGGATCCTCCAGGTCGATGAGATGACAAAGCTCAAAGCTGAAAGGGTACTGTGTTTTCAGTATGGGCTTTGAGCACAGAGACAATTGTTCTTTGAGAAGAAGGGTGGATATGGGATGCACCTTCTTGGATTAAAGGAAGAAAGCTAGCTTTGTAGGATCTGTAGACAAGAGAATAAATATAGATTGTGATCATGGAGCTCTCTCCCATGGCAGCTTCAAATGTGGCTTTGGACTCTGTGCCATTCATAAAGAGTTCAACAGGCAATGGTGGTGATGAAGCAGAGAGAAGAAAACTATGGCATCATGCAGAGCATCATCATGAGGAAGAAGAGAGAGCATATGAAAAAACAGAGCAAGTCGATGTTTCACTGGAAGGAGAGGAAGAAGAAGATATGGAAGATGGCAATGGGGATTACCTTCCAAAATTCTCGTGGCGCAAGTTGTGGATGTTTGCAGGTCCAGGGTTCTTGATGAGTATAGGCTATCTGGATCCAGGGAATATTGAAAGTGATTTGCAGTCAGGTGCTACAGCAGGCTATTCACTCATGTGGCTTCTCATGTGGGCAACGGTAATGGGTCTCTTGATACAAATGCTTGCAGCAAGGCTAGGGGTGGCAACAGGCTGTCACCTTGCAGAGCTTTGTAGGGAAGAGTACCCTGTCTGGGTTCGAATGGTTCTCTGGTTTATGACAGAGGTTGCTATCATAGGGGCAGATGTTCAACAGGTGATTGGGAGTGCTATTGCCTTCAAGGTCTTATCAAATGGCTACATTCCTTTATGGCTCGGTGTACTCATCACAGGTATAGACGGGTATGTGGACTGTTCCTCTTCTTTTGACAATGGTCTCCCCCAATCTTTTGCTATCTTTCTGCGTTTTTGGCCCACAATCTGTCATCTGCCCACTTTGAGCTCAATTGTAAATCTGCATCCAAAAAGAATGAATCCTGCACTGCATGGAGTCAAGCTTTGAGACAATCTGAGTAAATGCTTATGGTAAAACATGCAGGTTTGCCTTTCTGTTTCTGGAGAATTTTGGCGTGAGGAAGCTGGAAGCATTATTCTGTGGGTTCATTGGAGTCATGGCCCTTTCATTCGCTTGGATGTTTGGTGAAACTAATCCCAATGGGAAAGCTATGGCTGCAGGTCAATTTTCTATCCTTTCATGTTCAATATTTTTCTTTCTGTTTTGTCCTTCTGGTGCATCTTGTACTGTACGTTCGCCAAGCTTTTGCATACCTTCTGAAGAAGGTGAACTAGACTGTTGTACATGCTGATAAGCATGAGCGAATGTCTTTTCATAACTTGAAACTGCATTATGGCATTGTGACGAGATTTTGTATGTTTCACCACTGCAGGTTTATTGATCCCCTCTGTCCCAGGGAATGCTGTTGATAAGGCAGTTGGGATTGTTGGCGCAGTCATCATGCCACACAACATCTTTCTTCACTCAGCACTTGTTCAATCGCGCAACATTGACATCACAAAGAAAAACCGTGTTCGTGAGGCTCTGCGATACTACAACATAGAGTCAGCTGTTGCCCTATTCATCTCCTTTCTCATCAACCTCTGCATCATGGCCATTTTTGCAAAAGCTTTTTTTGGAAAGGAAGGAGCTAACAACATTGGTTTGGCAAATGCTGGCGAGTATCTCCAGCAGAAGTATGGGGAAGGGTTCTTTCCAATCCTCTATATTTGGGCAATTGGGTTGCTAGCTGCTGGCCAGAGCAGCACTATGACTGGCACATATACAGGTAGGTACTACTGGCATTGCTTGCATCTTTGACCAGATAACTTACCTCACACTCATTAGGTTCATTGAAGCATTTTCCTGCATGCTGAGAAACTTTACAAGCATTTCATCACAGGTAGAAGGCTTTGGAGGGAGAGCTTTGTTCCTGAAAATTTTGATTCTCTGTGTGCAGGACAATTTGTTATGGGGGGTTTTTTGAATCTACCTGTGAAGAAATGGGTTCGGGTGGTTGTCACCCGGGCGGTTGCAATTGTACCCACAGTCATTGTGGCTCTCATCTTCAACAGCTCAGAGAATGAGCTTGATCGACTTAGTGAGTGGCTCAATGTGCTACAGTCAATCCAGCTCCCTTTTGCTCTCATTCCCCTTCTCTGCCTTGTGTCAAACACAAGAGTAATGGGTGTCTTTGTCATTGGCACTCTAACTAAGGTACAATAGTCCTCTTAACTGTGAGATTTGTTCAAGCTGTTTTACAAAAAGCCTTGGATGAGAGATTGTACACACCTGATTTAGTCTCTTCTTTTCTCCACTATGCTGCAGGGACTCTGTTAGTATTCATTTGGTCCTTGGCACATGTGCTGCAGGTGGTGGCATGGTCAATTGCAGTTTTAGTACTGGGGATCAATATGTACCTGCTGGGAGTGTCAGTGTTAAGCAGTCTTGTCCACTCAGTATCTGCCATCATTGTGCTCGGAATCTCCTCTGCTGCATATGGAGCCTTCATATGCTACTTGGTTTTGGACCCTGCACAAGAAGATGGCAATTGGTCATTTCTCAAGAACTTATTTTCCAGGTCTACCCTTCTGTCTGTCTGTCTGTCTCTATTTTGCCATGTGGTGGTAGAGTATAACAAATTGCACATCTCTCAAAACTAGAAAAATCCAACTAAAACCGTGTCTCATCTTAACCGCTGACAGGTATTCTTGTTTGCCTAGTTTCTCTTTACATGTAGTTGATAATTTGCTCAAAGAAGAAAAATCAAAAGCAAAAATGATGTGCACTAAAAGATGTTTTGTTGTGTGTGATAATTAAAAAAAGCAGGAAGGAGCATCAACAATTGTTGGAGCTTGTAGAAGACACCGGTGATACAATGGTCCTTTCGAGTAAGTGAACAAAAAACCTCACGCTCTCAGATATTGGGGCACTCCTGGACCCACCTAGCATAATAGAAACACAAAACATTAGGATGGTTGCTGCTACATAGGAAATCTGTAATTTTTCTTCCCTCTTGGGAAAGAGCCTTTGTGCAATATTCATAGCCAGCAGCCAGCCAGCCACCCTGGATATTACAACCATTGGATTAAATGATAGAATTTGTCAAAAGATGAACTTTGTACTGAATGAAGGTCCAGTACTCAAGAATAAGGTTTTTCCATCTGAGAATGGCTTGTGTCATGAGGTTTGTTTCTGTTTCTTCAACCAATTGGCAGATTTGAAGCATTTTAAAACTTCAATCCATTGAATTGCATGCATGAGGTCAGAAGTCTGCAAGAGAAGATATAGCAGTCAGACTGCTTAGTTGTGGCATCCATGTTGTTCTCTGAACTGAGAATGCTCAACACTTTCTTCTCATCAGTTCTTTGAGTCTCTTTGGGTTCTTCTAGCCAACATCATGACTGAATGAGTGAGTCTTCCCATTCCCATGAGGATGTCTTGGAAATGTGACTGAAACTCAGAAATGCAGCTGTGAATATATGATGTTGACTTTGAAAGTAGTAGTAGTAGTTGTTGTTGTTGTTTTTTGTTTTTTGGTGGAGTTTCCTTCCGCTGAAATCCCCTAGATTTTAAGTGGTTTTTTTCTGAACTGACTGCCAGGAGTAGCTCTAACCCTAAAAGGATTTAGTTGGACTTCTTGGGTTCGCCCATTGCTGTGCCATATTCTTGACCAGATGAGAGATCTGCCAAAAGGCAGGTGTACTGGATCTGGTTTCTTTGTTTACATATCAAAATATGCAGCCACAAATGCATTGCTTCCTGAGGATGAACACTCTGTCTCTCTTCTCAAGAGGATGCTAGACCCTGCACAACAACACTACACAAAAGAGAAAAATGTCACTGGAAGAGAGTTTTGCTTTTGGCTGGGTTCATCTATTCTTTGAAGTTTGCAAGACTCAAGCAGAGAGACAACCCAGAGTAGGGCCCTGGAGCAAGAAATGCTTCAAGAGAACTGTTCAGTTCCATCCAGAGTTATTACCAACAGCAGATTCTCTTGCAGCTCCTTTCACTTCTGGTGAGATCTGGATTCTTCTTCCTCTGTTGCCAGAAGCCCTTTTTTCATCTTTTTCCTCTTCCGTTGTGGGTTCTCCTTCAAGCTTCTGCAATCAAACGGCATCCCCTAGCTCTGCAGTTCAGCATGTCTCCTGGTGCTCCTTCCAGCATCTGCAATAAAACTCCCATCATCTTTGCTCTGCATTCCAGCACTTCTCTAGCTCAATTGCAACACAAAGCAGCTGCAAACAGAAACACAATCTTACAAGTTCGCATGCAGATGAAATACAATCAGAGAGCTTCATGGGGGCAGAGAGGATGCTGATTGACTGAGGATTTAATAAAGAAACTGATTCTCAAAGCAATTCATGCATGGGGTTCATTCTTCTGCGACGACACAAGGAAGGCGTAGAAGTAAAGAGTACGGGCGTGCACACGGAGAGCTAGTTTTCCCGCCACGGGAACGCTGCTTTTGGCGGCAATGGACGACGCTCCGGTGCGTTCGGAGATCGGCAACGACAGCAATCTCCGCAGCGACCGCGGGTAGGCGCGCGCAAGAACGCGCGCGACCGCGCCATAGGAGAGAGAGGAGAGAGGGGGGACGAGAGACGGACAGACAGAAGAACCGGGGCTTTCCCTCCTCTCCTGCGCAACATTTGGTTCTGTCGTTGTTGCCCTTGTTGCCTCGCGTTTTGCGCACTCCATTGTTTGTTGAGGGTTTGTGTGAGAGCGGCGGTGCTTGCTTCCGAGACTTCTCATGGGGCCTGGAAGGCGAGCTCCTGCGGAGGTTGCGAAAGCAGCAGAGGAGGACGAGAATCGGTTCTCGTCAAGTGATCAGGAGGAGGACATGGAAGCGGAAGCTGCTGCAGAAGAAGAAGAGGAACAGGAGGAGGAGGAAGGGGAGGAAGAACGGGAAGAGGAGGAAGAGGAGGAGCCGGAGCGGCATGAGCCAGAAGAGGAAGAAGAAGAGGATGCGGAAGAGATTGCGGCGATAGAGGAAGCGGCAGCAGAAGTAGAGGCAGCGGATGAAGAAGAAGAAACAGGGAAGTCGGCAGATGGATCGGCAGAGGAAAGCGATGGAGGAGCAGCGGAAGAGGAAGATGAACAAGACGAGGAAGAAGAAGGAATCACAGCAACGAAGAAGGAGATAGCAAGAAGAGAGAGACAAAGACTACACGAGTTGAAGAAACGGAAGAAGCAAGAAGTGGAGCATTTCCTTAAGGAACAGAATGCAGTAGTGGATTCCGACATGAACACGAAAGCCAAAGGCAGGTTGAAATTCTTGTTACAACAAACGGAAATCTTTGCACATTTTGCACAAGGACCACAAGCAGCGGCAGATGCAGCAGCAGCAGGGAAGAAGAACAGCAGCAGAGGAAGGCATGGCTCCAAATTGACGGAAGAAGAAGAAGACAAAGAGTACCTGAAGGGGGAGGAAGATCCGAATGGCGTGCGAGGGACGCGCTTGCTTGTGCAACCTTCTTGTATCCAAGGGAAGATGCGAGATTACCAGCTTGCAGGTCTGAATTGGCTCATTCGCTTGTACGAGAACGGCGTGAACGGCATCCTTGCAGACGAGATGGGACTCGGAAAGACATTGCAAACCATCTCGTTGCTTGCGTATCTGCACGAGTTTTGTGGGATCTCGGGACCGCACATGGTGGTTGCGCCGAAGTCGACTCTCGGCAACTGGATGAACGAGATCAGAAGGTTTTGTCCCGTGTTGCGTGCCTTCAAGTTTCATGGCAATCAAGAAGACCGCAACTTCCAGCGGGACAATCAGCTCGTCGCCGGGAAGTTCGATGTTTGTGTCACTAGCTTCGAGATGGCGATCAAGGAGAGAACTTCGTTGCGGAAGTTCAGCTGGCGGTACATCATCATCGACGAAGCGCATCGGATCAAGAACGAGTCTTCCATTCTCGCGAAGACCATGCGCTTGTTCTCCACCAACTACCGGCTTCTTATCACAGGTACTCCTCTGCAGAACAACTTGCATGAGCTTTGGGCGCTCTTGAACTTCCTGCTTCCCGAGATCTTCAGCTCTGCCGAGACTTTCGATGAGTGGTTCCAGATCTCTGGGGAGAATGATCAACACGAGGTCGTGCAACAGCTTCACAAGGTACTAAGGCCCTTCCTTCTCAGACGCTTGAAGTCAGATGTCGAACGGGGTTTGCCACCCAAGAAGGAAACCATTCTCAAGGTCGGCATGTCACAGTTACAGAAAACCTACTATAGAGCTCTTTTGCAGAAGGACATTGATGCTGTGAACACTGGGGGTGAGAGAAAGAGGCTGCTCAACATTGCTATGCAGCTGCGCAAATGCTGTAACCATCCTTACCTCTTTCAAGGAGCCGAACCTGGTCCTCCTTACACCACAGGTGATCATTTGGTAGAGACAGCAGGGAAGATGGTGCTTTTGGACAAGCTTCTTCCAAAGCTCAAGAAGCGAAGCTCTAGGGTTCTGATCTTCTCTCAAATGACCAGGCTATTGGACATCTTGGAGGATTACTGCCAGTATCGCAGCTATCTCTACTGTCGAATTGATGGTAATACGAGTGGAGAGGATAGAGAAAGTGCCATTGATGCTTTCAACAAACCAGGTAGTGAGAAGTTTTGTTTCTTGCTCTCAACGAGAGCCGGAGGATTGGGTATCAATCTGGCAACTGCGGACATTGTCATTCTCTATGACAGTGATTGGAATCCTCAAGTGGATTTGCAAGCTCAGGATCGTGCCCATCGCATTGGACAAAAGAAAGAAGTACAGGTGTTTCGGTTTTGTACTGAGTTTACAATTGAGGAGAAGGTGATTGAACGGGCGTACAAGAAGTTGGCACTCGATGCTCTTGTCATACAGCAGGGTCGGCTTGCAGAGCAGAAAGCAGTGAACAAAGATGAGTTGTTGCAGATGGTGCGGTATGGAGCTGAGAAAGTGTTCAGTTCCAACAACAGCACAATCACAGATGAAGACATTGATCGCATCATTGCCAAGGGAGAAGAGGAGACAGCTGAATTGGATGCTAAGATGAAGAAGTTCACTGATGATGCTATCAAGTTCAAAATGGATGACACTGCTGGACTCTATGACTTTGATGACAAAGATGAGAAGGACGAGGGCAAGCTTGATCTGAAGAAGATGATTGCAGAGAACTGGATTGAGCCACCCAAGCGTGAACGCAAGCGGAATTACTCAGAGTCTGACTACTTCAAACAAGCAATGCGGACAAATACCGTGAGCAAACCAAAGGAGCCTCGCATTCCTCGCATGCCCCAGCTGCATGACTTCCAGTTTTTCAACACTCCCAGGCTGACAGAGCTCTTTGAGAAGGAAGTACGGTGCCTTTTGCAGGCTAAGGCTGCAGGAGGTGGTGAGGATGTTAGAAATGTGGAAGACCTGGAGGAGACTCTCACAGAGAAGGAACAAGATGAGAAGGAGCAGTTGCTTCAGGAGGGATTTCAGAATTGGGCACGTCGGGATTTCGTTGCATTTGTGCGGGCCTGTGAGAAATATGGTCGGAACGACATCAAGAGTATTGCAAGTGAGATTGAAGGGAAGACAGAGGAGGAGGTAGAGACTTACTCAAATGTGTTTTGGAGTCGCTACAAGGAGTTAAATGATCATGAGAGAATTATCAAGAACATTGAGAGAGGTGAGGCCCGCATCTCACGCAAGGATGAAATCATGAAGTCAGTAGGCAAGAAGCTCGACCGGTACCGCAACCCATGGCAGGAACTCAAGGTCCAGTATGGCCAGAATAAAGGCAAGCTCTACAGTGAAGAATGTGATCGCTTCTTGCTTTGCTGTGTACACAGATTGGGATATGGAAATTGGGAAGAACTCAAGGCAGCAGTACATGCATCACCTGTGTTCCGGTTTGACTGGTTTGTTAAGTCCCGAACACCTTCAGAGCTAGCACGACGTTGTGACACACTCATCCGCTTGGTGGAACGAGAGAACCAGGAGCTTGACCAGCGGGAGCGTCAGGCACGCAAGGATCAGAAGAAGATGAGCAAGAATACTCCCTCACCAGCTAGACGATCATGGGGAAGTTCATCGTTTATTGACGAAAGGGAGGGTGTCAGCAGTGGATCATCACTTGTGAAGAAGCGCAAGCAAACAAGTCTTGATGCCTTCAGGGTTAGTTCTGGGAAAAAATAACAGGGATTGTAAAAGATTTAATGAAGTGACTCTTTCCATATGCTCCATGTAGGGTTTTGCTTCATTGCTTGCTCTTGCAACTGATTTTTTAAAACAGAGGTGAACAGAACTCAGAAACTAGCCCAGAGTTTTGGCCCTTGTATTTCAAAGTTGCAAGAGTGTGGCCGCACATTTGAAGCCTGTATTCTGTGGCCTGCCTTTTCTGAGCATTCGTCCCCTTCTAAGAAAGGAGCCATAGTTACCGAATGTTGAAAGGCTTAGGAATTCAGCAGTAGGGTTCTCAATTTGTGAAGGAGCATGAGTGGACTAGTTTTAGACATGCTCAGGGTTAGATCAAGAAAAACGTGACAGATATCAAAAGATCTACAAATCTATTTTTGGTATATGCTCTATGGTCTCTGCTTTGTTTCATTTCTTACTTCTCCTGCTTGTATTGAAGATTGAGGGAAAACAGAGTTCAAGAGAGAGTGCTCAAGACAGAGTGCCAAGTTATTTTATGTTTGAGTCACAAGAAAACTTACCAGATTTTGTTCAGCATCAATTGTCAGGAAGTTTACAGAGTGAACAATATTGTTTTCCTCCGTGTGTCAGCCTTCTTCTTTCCCTCTATATGAGCAAGGATACATTTTCCCCTCGTGTTAAACATCTTGGGATCACTTCAGGTCATTGATAAAGAATGGTTCCAATCTTAACACTACATATCGCCACTTCTGCAGGAGACCATTGAGGAGCATTCTAACTTCTAATCCTCTGCTGTCTGGCAATGTGGCTAAGTGTTTTGATTCTCAGGTTGGTTTAGCACCATGTCCCTTGAGAAGTCAACAGGTAGGTGGAATTCCTGGAATTCAGAGGATTTTTTGAGTGCTCAAGGAAAATGAATGGGTGCAGCCATTCTTTGCTTGCACTTGCAGTGGTGTCCTTGAGCAATTTTCCTCCCAACAAGATGGTTGCAAGGGTGGAAACATCTCCAGTAGCTTGTGGAGCAAGTTCTTCATCTGTTCAAAATTGGTGGTAAGCCATGGTCACAAATTTTCAGATTAAAGTGCATTGCTGTTTCTCATTGCCACTGAAATCTGGAGCTCCACCCAGATAGGTCTGCAGGTTTTCACCACAAGATTTGCTTCTTGAATTGTGGGAGTTTAAATCAAGCAGCAGATCTCTAAGTTCTCACTCTATTTGTGTATCTATCATGGAGGTTTGGATCATACATGCAGGAGGAATGTCTTTATGAGTGCTGGCTGAGTAATTCTTTGACCAATGTTTCCAATACTGCAGTCAGAGGGAGGAAGTATCTCCAAAGGTTTAGACATGCAGGTCCAGAAGCATGCATGCAGCTGCAATTTCTCAGCAATCAATCCAATCAGAAATCAAAAAATTCCAGTAAGCATCAAATTACCCTCAACCAAAAGTGTCATAGCCATCTTTCTTTCAGCCTTTGCTTCAAACACTGGACTGCTAATTTCTCAATTTATTTCCTAGGTTACAGATTTCTCTTCCATCTTTTCTTTGTTAATGCAATATCCATACTGGTCTCCACCACTGGAAGGCCTAGATTATCCAGTCTGCCCCACCTTTCCAGTCTGGGTTGTGAAAGGTGGCAATGGTTATGTGGCTTCTTAGAGTTATGAATGTGGTTTTGGGTGATTGTTTTGATGACAGGGTGTTGTTTTTTACCCCTGCAAGATCTGGTGACCTAAAAGAGACTGTGCTATCAGTCTCCATGCCTGTTGATGTGTTTCTATGCTTACTGCAATTGTGACTTCCTGATCTTAGTCCAGAAGTTTGTCTTTAGACCCCTTTTGAACTTCTTGGAAGTGCGTTATTATTCAAATTGTTCCAATTTCACAAATTCAACCAACAGTAATTGAAGCAAACAGCACAAGTAATGTGCCTCAACCTTAGCTGTGATTAAGAGGAAGCAGTTGCAAGGTTGAAAATTGTATACAAAAATGTTAGGGTTTGTGGACTCCATAGTAAAACAAGAGAAGCATGTGTTAAAAGCTCCAAATTATCTGTGAAAGCTCCTTGTAATTTGCGTGTTTTTTACATGAGCCACCTGCATCTCTTGTGAATTAAACTAAAAGTATGTCATCACTTCAAAGGTTAGATGGAAAGGAAGATGCATAACTTCCAACATCTAGACAAAATCTGAGAGGGTCACAATGGCCAAAACAAATGTTTGGGATCGTACTTGGAGAGGAAACTTGAATAGCACAAGTGGGAAGAAAAAAAAGGAGTATTTGCAGAAGAAATGATCAAACTTTGGAGAGGTGTTGTGAACTCTTTTGAATAGATATTGAAGGTGCATAGAATGATGGATGATATTAAATCATCCATGAAAGAATGTGAATAACTTTGTTAAGAAATGAAAATGAACCAAAGTATCATGTGTTACTACATTGATCTTTTACCCTATAAAAAAGAACTAACAAATTCACACACATTAAAACATGCACACAAATACAAAACATATTCATTTGCCCTCTAGGCATTATTGCCATATTAATGGAAAATAATAATAAGGCCCAACAAATTGTTTATTCATCCCAACATTACAACATTTGCACTATAATTATAGGATTCAAATCTTGCTCTTGTGAGAACATGCCCATTGCTTGAACATATTGATGTACTAATTGGCATTGTTTCAACTAATATGAGTGATTGGGGAGAACACACTTGATGTCTAGCTTGCACCCTTTGAAAACCAAATCCTTCATCAATATGGTATTTCACACCAAGATTTTTTAGAATAGCTCCACCAACAAGCACTAAATGCCATTGTAATCATAAATAGTTGATATAGTGGCTAGAAAATATCAACTTGTCCAACTTTGATGACAAATGTGATTCAATATTTTATATGGAATTCACTCAAAAAAATCCTTCCAAACCCAAGATTTATGTAAAAGATAATAAGCCCAATAAACTTTTTTTTAAAATAAAAAATAGTTATGATAGATCATGCCTCCTTTGCCTAGTTATTTTGAATTGAAAGAGATTGATAAAATGCAAAAAATTACAGATTGAATTTTAAAAACCTATTGTTGAACCTAATTAGACCTATTTAAAAATTATGCTACCTTATTTACTAACCTACATGTTTCATACCCAAGTTCATAATGACACTTATTTTGTTAGTCACTCCATGTGACTTTTGAAATCTAATATACAAAGCTTGAATGTAATGCACTAATGAAATTGTTTTTATATGGTGGGTAATGTTGATGGAACCAACAAATCTAATTCCATAAAAGAATCTAAAAAAACAATTTGATCTTGCAAAGGGAATGCACTTATATAATTTGGTGTTGAAACATTTTTAAATTTTTTTTGGTTGTCCTACTTGTGATCAATTTTTTCAACCGTGTAAATTGATCATGATTATTGACCATGACATCATTTCATCTTTAGCTATTTACCTTGCTTGAGGTTCTATTCATGGTTTTGTTTTTAGTTTCATAATCATGACCTCCTCTACATCTTCATTTTCCCTTACCATCAATATTGTTAATGGATTTGTTGGGCCATAATCATAAATGCAAAGAGTATCAATCATAAATGTTATTAATTTTCACATTTTGTAAAAAAGATTAGAAAAAATAAAAATTGAAAGGGATTGACTAAAGAGAATTTTTTTAATTTTAAATTAGATGTTTATAATTCCAAAATTGTAGATTTTTTTTAAAAAATCCATTTTGTTCCATTGCCAAATATTGACAAACAATATGAACATAATGATAGTAGGTAAAACTATTACAAATGTTATGGAAGAATAATGATGGCAATTGGAAAAACATGCAAATTGGAGACAACAAAATAAAACCAAATGCAAAGGGTTCAGCTTTTTTAATAGAAACATAATATGTTGTTTAACAAACATCAACATGGGTCTCAACTTCTTAATAAAAGCTTACTAAGTTGTCTAACAAACATAAGTGCAATAAGTTGTTCAATGAACCCAATGTGGTGGTGGTGAAGGTAGAAGTTGAGGTGACAATTAAAACTAGTTTGAAGACCAAGGAGTAGCCTGAGATATTATAACAAACATTAAAAAATAGAATTGAAAGTGGGGAGCCCAAAGAAATAATGTGAAGAATGAATTAGATGTTTGTTGAAAATGTATTTGATTTGGATGTAAATGCCTTACCTTTATTGAACATTCATACAAGCTTTCCAATTTCATATAAACAAATTTTACTGCCTACAACTCCAAGAATCCAAGTTTAAAACAAATTAATGAATCACAAAACAAAACTTCACATCACATTGCACCAATGTTGTTATGAAAGATGTTTTTAATGTCCCTTCTTGTGCCCCTATCAATATATATATTTTTTATCAAAGGTTTTTTCTTAACCTTTTATTATTTTTAAATTTTGGTTTTTAGGTTTGGATTTACTTATACGCCAAGGATAAAGGACAAAACGATGGGCTTGCCATCCCTTAATGTTTTTAGACATTGTTGTTGTCCCCCACCATGACCTTGGTGTCCCCAATCACGACCCTAACATTCCCCATCATCATTCTATCATTGTTTGTCATTTCACCATAATACCCCATTGTGCCCCATCATCATCAACATACCCCAAACCTAAAAGGGACATCCTTCAAATATAGAAAATGATCCCTAACTTATAAATTATCAAGGACACCATATTGATCAAGAGATCCTTCAAATTTTAGAGATGTCCTTGAGACAAGACATTCCCAAAAAAAAGATGTTGGCAATCTTGTAATGCACCACTTATTTCTTAATGTGCTTTAAATTTTCAAAATACAAAAAAAACGAAATTCCAAACCATGTCTTGGGTATAAACCCACTCCTTCCCATCCCCCCGCCCCCCCTCCCCAAAGTTAAAATATTGGAACTTTGTTCACATTGAATTGAGTTACACCAACAAATGATAGTTATACTATATATAAACAATAAATACATGACAATGAATGATAAAATCAACAAATATAACATTGTGGCGTAAAGGGTAAAAAATGAATAATCCTAATAATTTTTTAAATTATAGTTTGTACAAAGAAATAAAAAATTAAATTGAAACAATAAGAATAACAACAAAAATATCAAGTGAAAAAATTAAAATTGAAATTAGAATTTTCGTACAAATAAATTTAAATTTAAATATTTAGAATGAATAAAAATATAGGAGAAATAGAACTAAGATTAACACCAATGATCTTGTAAAACTAGGATATCTCTTCTTTGGTTTTTGTTTGGGGTTGCCGTAGTCCTTAATGTGAAAAGTGGTTGGGGCAAAATTTGGTTTCCAAAAGAACACATAGATAAAGATAATTTTGTCCCTATTCAGCACATTTGATGGGTGCTTCTGAAGACCAAAAAATGGACATTGTTTTCCATGCCTTAGTCTTAGCGTCCCAGAGATGCTTCAATTTGGTGATTCCTTTGATTGCCAAGGGTCTCCCTTCACTTCTATAACCAACCTTGAGTGACCTACCCATGCACAGCTCAAGATTTGGATGTTTTTAAAGATGGGCTGCCTCAAGACTTTCGCCAAGGAAGAGGAGTTAACTTTATCCAGCCTTCCCCTAACTAACATTGATCCATGTTTTGAGAACTCCTTTTCCATAAGGTAAAACATTGATGTCAGTGTTTTCTCTTGGATAATAGTTGAAACACAAACAATGACAACCCATATTAGCTTTTATGGAAAATTCCCATGTTTTTTTTATAAGAAACCTTTAATTCCAAGTTGGCAAGGGAATCACAATTTGTAAGTTTTAAAAATACAATATGCACATTCGTCAAGGTCATTATATTAAATGAACACACACACCACTTAAGAATTATTTTTAAAAAAATTAGAATTTCAAATCAAAGATGTAACAAAACATATGTTATATGTTTTAATTCAATTCATGAAAAACCTTACTCCATCTTTCACATTATTAATTGAACAAAATTTAGTATTATGTTAGGTGATCATACCAATTTGGAATTTATTCCATTATCTTTTGTGAAGATAATTTATAAATACCATCACTTAAAACTTGTGCACGTTAAAGGTTATATAAATCAAATATATGCACAAACAAGTGTGAATTATTATCAAAATTTTAACTGATTTTTTCCATAAATGTTTTTTTAACATATTGTTTACATTCACAAAAATCTATAAATTCATTCATTAAAATGGTTGTGGATTGTTGTGATCACATGTTAAAATTGATTTAAAAACTTTTGTATAAAATTAAATAATACAATGTATAACATTTTTTAACAATTAAAAAAATATTTTTCAAATTTTGTTTTACATCTTCATACTATGTCAAAAGGTGACATCTATGATTCAATACATGATTAAAAAGCTCAATCATATATGTTATAAGAATTAGATGACAATGTAATCAATTAAATTTCGTTGCCTATGTTTTTTTATTGCAATTGTGATTATAATTGTGATTATAATTCCATATCATTTTCATGATTACAATCAAATATTATAATTTCAAAAAACCATGTGATCATAATTATTTTTTAAAATATCAAATCAGATAATAATAGTTTTTTAACAAATGATTCAAACATGTGAAATGTCAATTTACAATTACAAATAAAGTTGCAATCAACATATGTAATTAAAAACTCATTAATTACATAAATGAAGTCGCATTCAATGTTTAATTACAAATGATGACTCATTATAATATCAACATATTTCACATGAATGATATATACAATTAACATATACACTTTTATTTGTTGATCATTTGTATACAATTTGCAATTAATCCCCATTTTTACAACTAAAATATAAACCATTCATATATTGCCATTTGAAACACTCAAAAATTTCCACTTGACATTTTTTTTATAAATTTAATTTAATATATGCAAGCAAGTAGATATGTAAGTGGGTAGATTCGTAGGTAAATAAGTAGATGAATTGTTAAATAAATAAGTAGATGAGTAGAAAAATAAAAAGCACCTTAGGCAATAAGTAGGTAAGTGCATTGGGATGTCACACATATAAAAAATAACAAGCATAAAAACATCAACATGTGCAAATGATTAGGAAAAAGGAAACAAAAACATGCAAACTACACAAAGTGTGCAATGCTTTAGGTATCAGTTCAAAGGTTCAGGATTTGAAAGAGGAGAGCAATTTATGGTGTGAATGACATTTCAACAGGTTGGTGGAAGTTGAAACAGCATCCTAGTAGGGTAGTAGGTGGCAGTAATAGCATTGTTAGCATGTTGTGAAAATTTACCATGCTTGTGCTGATACCGGTCGATGAAATGGGTGCTAGCACAAAAGTTCAACACTTCTTCACCCTTGTACAGAAGCAATTCTCTTCTTGCAGGGATTCAACAGTCTCCATGCTTGAAAAGACCTTGTCTCCAGGTTCTCCTCAAAACCTGTTCCGATCAAAGACACCTGGAATGGCAGCAATTGTCAGACCAAGAACTCTGTAAGAGCCTTTAGAACCATTCTTATAGCAAATGTTTCTACTTTGATTTTCTACTACAATTGCAGCCAGTGTTAAGTAGGAACGTACTTGCACGCAGCAATTTTGTTGCAATCTCCCTCCCCACAAACACAATGCATCTCATATCCTTGACATCCCTGCACTCACTAACCCATCCAAAATCTTGTGAGCTAAATAACAGAACATTCTCTGCTGGATTTCCAGACTATGAAGGGACCGTGAAAAAAGTAAAAATGCAGGAAAAACCTTGGCTGTCCTGAGGTTCCTTGAACATTGTACAGCAGTCACTCAACATATCTGTGAGATTGCAGAGAAATCTCCCCAACAACACCTCAAAGTTGACAAATGAGTGCAGTCTTAACCTTGTGCAAGTTGCGCACAAAAGTGTCAGACCATCACCTTTATCATAAACTGCCAGTGTCAAGTTGCCATGAATGATTGATTACCCACTGACTTCATCAGCTCCTGAAAGTGGGTGTAGCTAAGAAAATAGTAACCCAACCAAAATTTGGGGAAAACATTGCACAAATTCTGTGTTTCTGTTGCTTTTGCAGAAATGACAGAAAGCCTCAGTCATGATGCTGGCTAGCACTGAAGAGACAGCTAATTGGAAACTCAATAGCATCTGCATTCAAGGTGCAACAGTGGTCCACATTGTTCTGTGACTTCCATGAAAAAATACATAGAACGAGCCACAAAAAGAGATTCAGTACTACTAGAATCTGCACTTGAAAAAAAAAAGTCTGCAGGTTGTAAAATTTCTTGTGGATTCTTCAATTTTACCTGTGGCGCATCAGGATATGGATTGCCTGGACTTTCTTGGAAGAGAGGAATAACTTTCTCTCCTCATCTATTTCTGCATAACCCATGCAATCATGAAAAAACAGTAGACTTTAAAGCAACAGAGTAAGCTTACAAATGCTACCAAAGGATTTGGTTTCAACCAAATTTAGTTTCTGCAGGATTGGAGTTCACAAAGTCTGTTTTGTGACAAACCCCCACAACAAAACCTAACAAAAAGAAAATGTAACCAAATTGTTTGCTTTACAGTGTGCACAGATGTGTGAAATACCCTAAACCTAAGTTATCGATTATAGAGCAATCTGGGTGGCAGTATCATCATCACCAAATATTCAATGCTCCTCTGGACACAGGCTGGAGCTAAATCTAACATCCAGCAGACCATCGCCGTGTAAATAAACACGCGGTTTGCTCAATGCAGCCAGTAATTGAAGAATGCCACTCAAACCCTCTCTGGTGCAGTGCAATGTTGTGTTCTAGGATACACAATTGGGCACTCGTGCATGGACTGCAGTCATACCTCCAAGCACATCAAACTACACCTAGAAAAGAATCAACTTCTTTGCTTTTGTTCTGCACACCTAGTCACAATCTCTTCCTAGCAATTCCACACTTTGGATACCTAGATCTCCTTTACAGGATACAGTCTTCCAACAAAAATTTACAGAAACATGCCCTTGAAGAAGGGCTCAAACTCTTTATCCTTGCCCTCAGTTTCTTGCATTCTTCCACCATCAGATCCTCCCTCTTGAGACTTTGTCTTCCTGAAGCGTCTGACTCCTTCCAGATCCTCACTTACATCAGAGCTGTCTTTCTCCTCTGGGTCACTGGACTCTTCCCCTGATTCCTCATCACTCCTCTCCTCCCTGCTGATCCTTTCCCTACTTTTGTTTCTACTATTCTTCCTGCTTTTGTCTTGTGCCCTTTTTCTCTTGCGCATTTTTGCATCTCGTCGTAATTTGCGCTCCAGCTCCTTCTCTTTCCTGTAGTTGAGCTTGAAAGAACACTTAGGGCAAACACGCAGCTTCACGAGAGCTTGCTTACTCTCCCCTGCCTCTGTGTATGCAAAATTCACCTCATAACTCCTGAGACCCTCTTTTCTAGCACACTTTTTGTTTGCGCACTCAAATTGCCCTTTCCCACTGATGACTTCCTTCTCTGTTCTCCATCTCATTCCAATCCTGCTCTCTTTGTATCGAGACATATCTGCTATACAATACTCCTTGAAGAGCTTTTCATGGTACCGTTTGGCCAGCTGCTGCTCCCAAGATCTCTCAGCATCATCTTCCTCAGTTCGAATGAACCTGTAAGTCTCTCTGAGTGTGTCGTTGTCAGTTTTCAAGGGAATTTTCTGACCTGCAGATGAAGCAGCACTTGCACCATAATAATACTGTTGATACTCCTTTATGAAATGCTTATGTCTCTCATATGCATTCAGTCCCAGCAGCTTGTCTGTGTATTGCTGACGACGATGCTCCCTTGAGAATACTTCATTCCTTAAGGCAGTAAAGGATGCCATATCTCCAACTCTTTCTCAATGGACCTCTTTCTTCTCAGAGCGTTGCTAGCCACATCGTACCCTTACGCTACCATTACTGCACCAACAACAACAAAACAGTTGTGAGAATCTGATCCGATGTTCACTCGAAGGGATTGACATCAGAAGATGTGATGTCAATCCTTGCTTCTTCCACACAGACTAATACACATCCTCTCTCAAAGAACAAGAACGTGCAGAAAAGAGACGGTTTCAGCCACCTCTCTAAACAGCCAGTGCGTGCAAAATTCTCGAGCACATCCGAATATTGCAATCATCGCAATAGACACAAACAACCAAAACGACCTCAGGCGGGTTCTCCTTGTTAAAACCGAAACCACTGATTCCAGAAGACAGTTGCAAACAATATCACATCACAGAAACCGAGATCCACGACAAAGTCGGGTGGCGGAGAACTAAATCAAAGAGGGAAAAAAAAACTCCACAGAGAAAATCTCCATACAACCTGAAAACAGGAACTTCTTCTTCCTCCTCGTCCTCCTCTTGCAAGTTAAGAAGAAGCACGGACAAGACACTTCTATGCACAGTTTCGTGCCATAAACAGAAGCTCAGCGGCCGATAATTACCTCAAAAGAACGGAAATCTCGTCGCCGAATGAGAATCCGCGTCGACGGACTTGCAACGCACGAGAGAAGGAAGATACAGGCTGTCGAAGCTTCGATCGGAAGCAGCGATGGCGGTGTCCGGCTTGGCCCAGGAGCTTCTTCGCTTGCGCTTACTAGAGACCAACTAACCATCACAATTAGTAAGTCACTAAAGTGACCTAATTTACCAACCAAGTTGTTTATTGCATTTTAGTAAGATACAATTCATACACGTCTCATTTTCAAGCCTAATTACCTCATTCCTTTTCTAATAATTATCTTCTTTTTTTAAATTAAAATTTTCTAATAACTATTTCCTTCCTTTCACCATCCATTATTAACATGGATATGAAAAAATAAATTAACAATTTGCCATATCATTGTTCATAATAATTATATTTATTTTAAATTAAATTAAGTTTGAGATTAACATAAATAAATAATTGATGAACTATTGGAAACCATACATGTGAACATAAAAGGAAAAAAAAGAAAAATTGGTAGATCCTCATCCCTAGTGTGAAGCAACATGGAGCCCAAGTTTAATAATAATTAAGTTTCAAAAACTAAATCCAACCCAATTGCTTTTAACCCAAAAAAAAAAACTTAATTTAAAATTAATTATAATTTAAAATGTCACTTATGTTTCTTTTGTAGTTTTCATGGTTTTGTTCTTCTCCTCTTTTTTCTCAAGCAAATCTATACATTTTAATTTGTGTTGTTTTTTGTATTGTATGTAATTCTTCAACATTTGAGTTAGAATATAAATAATGTGGGAATTTTATTTTATTTTTTGATTTTGAAATTGTTTTGTGTATTTCCCTTTTTAAGTAAGAGGTGCTTGATGGATTGTGGAATTTTTTTTTGGAAGAACTTTGAAGTGAATCAAGTTTTGTTTTACAAGTGGTGTATGTATATCAAACATTTTTTTTGCATATATCCACAAATTTTGATGATTTTCATGTTATTAATTTTGTAGAACAAGTGTAAATATTTTTAGTGAACCTTTTTTCTGAAATTACATTATTCAACATTTTCTTACAATGGGAGCCTTGAGTGAAATAATGAGACAATTTGATAGATTTTTGTCTTGTGGTTGCAATGGATCTTGACACTCCCACAATTGGTTATGACCTACAAATTATTTGGCAATGTGATTTTTATTAGATTAATTTGCAAGTTTGGGGTGAAAATTGTTTAATGATTTCACATAAAACCTTGCTTTTCAATGATATATTGTGTCATTAAAAGTTGTCAAAATTGACACAATGTGTTTCTACATCTTCGTTTTTTTATTTTACCAAATTTTCATGTTGGCTGATCATAGTTTGAAAATCCAAAGGAGTCCATATTTTTTATAGATTTTAATGTTTAATCTCTTTTTAGAGTTTTTTTTTAAAAAAATTTTGAGGATTATGTGCAGTTGAAAATTGTCACATTTCTTTGAATTAATTTTTGTTAATTTCAACCTTCTTATAAGAAGCAAAAATTTTACAAAAGTTTTTGGTTCCCCTAGTTTATGACCAATCAATTTTTCTTTTGGTGGATTTTGGAAATTTGTAGATCTAAAACATCTGATGTCAATGTACAAAGGAATTTTTATGAAAAAAAATCCTCCAAATCTGCTAGATTAGGCTAGTGAATTTTTTTTTGCCAAATGTATTCATTAGATTCCAATATGTAGTAGCTCCAACAATATGGAAGGATGCTTAAAGTTTATTATTTTAATTCTCATTTATGTCAAAATTTGGCTAAATCTTCTTGTGGAAAATTGTCATTTCAATCACAAAATTGAAAAAATAAAATAAAATAAAATAAAATAAAATAAAATAGAAACCTATGACATGCTACTGATTATGAGTTTTCTTGCACTTGGGTGAGTTAAAATCAACTACCAACAATTGCATACTATACACTAACATTTTATTTTTTTTGGCAAAATTTTGCCACTCAATGACAACAACAAAATCCAATGCTACTCATATAAAAGATTTTTGTTAAAAAAATGTGGCAAACTTGCCAAATTTCAAGGATTTTTATTTTTTCTTCCAAAAACCACCATCTTTAGACAATAGGTTCTAATACATCACGAAAAATATAGGATTCTTAACTTGTTAGAAATTCAAAGAACCACACAAGACTGGTTTAAATAGTCCCCAGCAATAACACTTTCATACCCTAATGGTGTTTGTCAAGTCACTACCAGGCTAAACCCTCTAGATCACATTTTAACTAACACCAACGATTTAACGGGTCCCCTAAACCCTAAACCATCTGCCTTCCAAATTGTACCAACCAATATAGGACTCTATCCATATTGGTGGTTGTTTAAAATGGGGTTCATTCTTGAAAACTGCCAATTCTTTGAGGTTTCAGAGCTTCATAACTGGAAGTTTTTGAAATTCAACTTTTGAAATTTTAATAAAAACTTGAGTCGAAGAGTTCTTCTATAAAATCAAATGACCACACAACACTGGATACTATGATAGTTCCTCCTACATTGACCACGTCTAGTTATGAAGTTATAAATTATGTTGAGATGCATGTATTTAACACTCGACTAGTAGGGCAGTTTGTACCTATATATATATATATATGCATAGGATGAAATGATTTTTAAAGGGTCGTTGAAAAGAATGACTACTTTTTGATTGGCCTAGTAATGGCATTTAAATAGTTTATAATTTTATATTGTTTATTGTACCTACACACCCAAAGATAGAGGGGAAAATTTTAGAATCATTAACACCTACTTAACAAAACCCTAATTCATATCGTGAACTAATGGTTAAAAAACTCCTACTACTATTCTAAAGTTAACCTACCACTTACAACTAAAGTGTTTACACCTAGAGATATTTTATCCCTGGTCAACTTTGTGTTGCCAACATGACTATTGAGCATGACTACTGAGCGGAGATGTAACCTAGTAGCAAATTGATGATTGCATCGTTTGCTCCAAGCTCAAGAACAATAAGATTCTTGTAGTTGTTCATTGCAAGCTTCTTACACTTGTCTATAGCAAGCTTGTTTCATTTGTCTATTTTTTAAATTTTCATTCCCATGCTTGATGAAGTTCAATTTTTCAATGTTGTCAACTTATAACTTTCACATTGTTTTTTTCTTTTTGCGAAATTGTCAAGATGAAACTTCCTAGCATGGCAATGTTTGTGTTTTTCTTGCAATAATGTCATCTATCAAACCTTAAATGCATTTCATACTTTAGTTTTCATGAACTTTTGTATTTTTTGCAAAGAGGAACGAAGATGTAGATAATGGCTTCACAATGTTCCAATGTTTAAGTAAGTTCACAATACATTTTCAAAATTCCATTGTTGAATTAATTTTTTCCATTCTTTTTTTAGCTTTTTTTTTTTTGTTGATATTTACATGGTCCTTTTGAATTCTTTTAGGTTGAAGTCTTTTGCATTTTGTCAAATTTGTTCTGATGGTTGCAAAGATTTAGTTTAACATTATAATTCCAAAGAAAATGAAACAAGTTTTGTTGCAACCTTAGCTTTGGGCTCTCAACCAAAACAAGGGCTTGGAAAAGATGTGAACTAAGAGTAAAACTCAGGAATCACATTTCATGTTCATGAAAATATAGGAAAGTGTGAAGGAATGAACCTCCACACTCCTTAGTTGGATTCTAGATGGACTCTCTAATTTTTAGAAGGCGATTGTAGGGGTCAAAATTCATTAAATTAAATAATTTTTTTAAATATTAAAAAGCTCATAGAATATAGATGTCTAAAATGGGCTCACATGACCCATTTGGGCACTTTAAACATAAGTTATGGCCAAAAGAAAGGTTGGGAATCAAATTGTCAATTTGATTCCTGACCACTAAAAATCAAGAATTGCCTTAACTTCCTTTGGTGCAGGTGGCATGCCACATACCATTGAAAAGCACTCAACAAGGGCTACAACTTTGCTTTGAATTTCACTTCAATCGAATGTTTGCACACAAAGTTATGGGCCTCCAAAATCGTAAAAGTCCCAATTTAGGGAATTTTGAAACTCTAACTTGGGAGTCATGGGACAAAATGACATTTGGGTGCTAGCCCTGTGGCCAGGCACAAAAAAATTATAAAAGGGAAGGTCATGGCTTCCCCCAAGTCCGGGTTGTGATGAATCTTATGAGTCTGTGTTTGCTCGTGATTTATTCGTGCACCAAAAATGTTTCAGTTACACACTAATCAACTTGTTGTCTGGTTTATGTAGGTCCATGTGAATAGTTAATTCACTTGTTACCCGTCTGGGTCCCCATCCCCGAACTACAACACACCCCTCTACCTTCAAAGTGTTGCAAGCCAAGGAGCATGCCCAACTCCTTGTCCTTTCGTTACTTTCACCTTTGGACTTGTAATTGAATCTATCCAAGAATTTGGGGGTGCGTCAAGTTCCAACTTTTTAAAATATTCATTTATAGTCATTCATTTATAGTTTTTCCTTTCCATTTTTTTATTTTTTATTTTTGCAATGAACATGAATTATAATCTCATTAATGGGATCTTAATAAGGGTTATTGTTTGTTGATTAGTGTGTTAAAGATGTGGGATAAACTTATTAGTTATATGTAATTTACAACAAAAAATGTTTAGTCACAAATGACTTGTAGCTAAAAAAATTATCCAATATGATTTGGTTTTCATTCTCATCTTGAAAAGTGTATAAACAAGGTGTTTTGTCTTTACATTTTCAATTTTAAAACATGGGCATATGGGATGAGCCAATAAAAATGACTTAACCCAAAATAAAATAAAAAAATTAATGTATTTACACCTAACTACCTACATCCTTAATTTACCTACTTATTTTTTTACATGCCTACCTACCAAAGTAAGTATTTGGCCTAGGTAGGTAAATAGGTCCTATCTAAATAGACGTTAAACCTATATGGGTAAGTAGGTGTATAGGTAGGTAGGTACCTAGTTCAACCTATGTACCTAAATATTGATTTAAATTTAATTTGGACCATGTGTCATAATATAATTTAAACCATTCAAACATAAAAATTAAACATCTTAGATTATTTCAAAATAATTATAAAATACTTTTAATTATTAAAAGTTAAGACATGTGACAACACATAATTTGTTCCCATTGTTCACCAAAAAGGTCACATCCTAGTTGCAAACGACAATATGTATATGACCAACCAAAGGATGAAAGAATATTTGTTGACTTTTTCTTTCATCCAAAATTTGTCATCATTTGCAACTAATGTCAATGTGACTTGTCCAACACAATTATTACAATTTTTGTTACAAATATCACTTGCAACTAAAAATTAGTTGCATGGACCAATTGCAAAATGGCCATTTTCTATTAATGTGTGTTTTACATATTCCTTTAGAAATATTGGAATTATTTGAATTGTATTTTGATTACAACCATCCTTTGAATTTGGTCATGGAATGAAACTTAGAAGGACATGAACACCATCATCTAAAGCTAATGTGTCACACATGTGACAACGCTTTATCATTGGTCACCCACCCATTAAGGAATCAATCAATTGTACACATATTTGTTACAATGTTGAGGAAAATTTAATGTTGCTTTCTTTGTGAGTGTTAAATCCCAATCTTTTATGTTATGGCTAGTTCCCAACATGTAGTCAAACATGTGTTTGAAATATCCATACAACACACCCCATTTATCCTTGCAAGCTATGTTGTTCCTTGGCAAAGGAAAATAACCATTTAAATCCACAATTGTAACAATATTCCTTCACATAGATGTGGTAGAATCAAATTGATCATGTGGGTTTACAATGTACATATTCTTTGAACTTTGTTTGTGTTAAGGCCATCACATCAAAGAATTCCCAATTGCTTTGGTAAGGTTGCTTGCTTTATATGACATCATTAGTTGAATATGAACTCATTCTTTTGGTTTAGTTTTTTTTTCCTTTTTAAATTTGATAAGTGCCATTTGCTTTATGTGCTCTTTTATTTTTTGGTGTGATTGTAACATATATGTATTCTTGTACACTAAACAAATAAATTTTGTATTCAAATGCATGAAATGAAATCGCAATTGAAAATGTTTGCAATTAAAATTGAAGACAATTACTCATTGAGGTATTTGTGGTATTGGTGAGAATCAAATTCATCAACCATGTTGTGATGCCATGTTGCATGTGTTGAAAACAACAACTCATGAAGGTCCTTGAAGTTCAATGTTATGCAAAACTCGGTGTTGTGCAATGTTGTGTAAGGCTCAATGTTGTACATCAAGCTCTATCCACAAGGTATTGAACAATGGAATGTAAGTGGGAACATAAGTATGAATGTGTGCACAATGAACATTTTCATAATTTAAAATTATCTTGCTTTTTTTTTTTTGGGTGTGTACCTTACCACAAATTTTTACAAGGGAATGTTAATTTAAAATTCAATGTTAATGCAACTCTAACATTTAACACTATTGCCACATGTACATGCCATGTCATCATTTGGTGATAAAGTAGGGCTATGTGTGGATGCACTATATCTTGCATTTTTTTTCTAATATTTGCTTATCAATGTGTTATTTGTAAATATGTATGTACTACTAATTTTTCATGTTTATGAATGGTGATGGAGAGATAATTAACATTGTTGGATGTGATAAACATTGATAAATGATGATGTGAGGAGGGCAACCCCATTGATGCCTTGCATCTTATTTTTTTTCAATAAAATATAATCAAGTTTATTCCAATTTGAAATGATAAATTGACTTTGGGATAGTACATGTGCACAATATCCAATTCTTATAAAAAGAAATGCACAATATAAGAATTGCTCTTGATTGGCTAGATAGAACGAATGGTTCAAATGCTTTTATTTAAATAATTTCACTTTTTAGTGTACCAATTTTCATGTTTATGGCTAATGATTCGAAAACTCTGAGTAAAACCATCTTGGCTATATAAAAAACAATGGAGGCCACAACAAACCAACACCCTCCAGTGCACCATCCACTGGACTCTTATTATTACTTAGTTGCAGATGAACCTCAACTGAGTTAATATAGGTATATATATAGGTAGATAGGTAAAAAAAAAAGTAACTACTAGGTAAGTAGATGGTTTATAGTTTATGCATAGGTAAGTAATATTTTTACTACCTTCCTACTAACAACCTGCTATGTGGGTTGTTGCTAGATATGTAGTTAAAAAAAAGCAACCGATCTAACCGCCATGGTTAGCTAAGGAACTGGAATGCAACAGAAAATTGTTTCCTGACCACTTACCATCTATCCTTCATGGTGCACTGGTGGATGTTGGTTTACCGTGGCCGGGTATAGGGGGGGGGAGAAGCTTTTAAGTTACACAATTTTGGAAGGCACTAGAAACAAGTCCATCAAAGTTAAATGCAAAGCCAATTTGCTATGAAGATTGGGAATGCTTGCAATTGTACTTGTGTATTTTTTCACCCTTTTGTTGAAACCTTTGATTCTTTTTCAATGTATGATAAAAAGAACATACAATAACAAAATACATATTATAGAAGATTTGACACAACATTCTTTGCTTTCCATTCAACCCATTTGTCTTTCTTGTATTTTCCATCTTCCCCAATCTTTGTTTCTACCATCATCCTTTTAGAATTTTTACTTTTTCAAAATTTTCATCTTTCATGGCTTTCATTTCATTTATTGTCTTTCTTGGATTTTCATTTATTTTTGCATACAATTCATCCATTATCTCTCTTTGACTACCAACACAAGCCAATCTTTTAGTCTTTTCAATATATAACATTTATGGATCCTTGTCTTTTTTGGCATTCCCTTCATCTATCTTCTTTCCCAAATTCAACTTTACTAAACTTTCGATCTTTCCCAACTAAACTCGATTAAGAATAATTGTTTAACACTTTCATAAAATTGAATGCATTCACAAATTGAAGAACAATTTTTTCTTGTTAAGTTTATTGTTGAATGGCTCTGCCCCTTTATGCATTAGAGAATGCTGCCCATTGGGAGAATTGAGTTGAATGGCAAATGGTCACAAGCCAGGTCTGGCCATTATCAAATGTAATTGGCATTCTGGAGAGACTTTGTCATGTCACTAGAAACTTTGTACACTATTTGCTAGACCACACTATGTGCTAGTTGCATGCGTTTGAAAGAGAGATTAACCCTAAAAAGCTCAATGTGAATGGTAAAATCTAAAATCATGGTAGGTTGAAACAACTTCATGGAAGATGATCAAATCGTGTATTATAATTAGTTGATTTTGAATGGAATATATGAATTTATTGAAAGAGAAATTTGAAAAAATGAATTGAAATCTCCAATTGTCTTGCCCAACCTATAATTTCCCAATCCCTTTGAAAACTATATATCTTGTAATTTGTGAATAATCCTAACCATGCTTTTTCCTCATTATTGAAAGGGCTTGGTTTTGATTTTCCAAACTCCCCTTAAAAAAATGACCAAACATGAATTATAGAACATGGTTAATACTTGACCAGCGATTGCACTTCACACCTACTACCTATCCCAAGATTTTGTTACAAATTCACACTTTTTTTGTGTGTGTGTGGGAGTGGTGAATCATCACTAAGACAATTTTGAGGGTAAAACTTAGGAAAAACATGTTTTTTTTTAAAAAATTGCAAAAATGTGTTTTTGCAGCTAACATTTGTCACTTGTAGGGAACCAAAAAAAAAAAAACTTGAGAAATGAAAACATTGTGTTCATACATTAGATACGATTTTTCATCAAGTTGAGTCACCAACCAAACAGAACAGATAGAAAACAAACAAAAACTGATCAATTTTTGAGTTTGTTTGTGTGTGCACGAGAACAAAAGGATCTAACCTTCAACCCGCCCCCGGAAAGTTGGATGCTTCTCCCACTCAGCGCTTCCCTGGACCCCTCCTCCCCCACACTCAGCCTACCAACCACATGATGGGTACTTCAAATCATCGAAGGCCTTGGGTGAGCGCTTACTTTGAGCTGCGAGGTGCTTACTTTGCAAATGCCCTGGCTCGTGCGCGCCCATTAAAGTTCTAGACTCCTACTTTGAAGTCCGGGTCGATTCTGCCAGGGTGCGTCCAGCCATGGTCATATTACGCTAAGAATCCCAAGTACCTTACTCAATACCTAATTATGATTCCAAGTGCCTTACTTAAGTGCTGACTAACCATCCGAGTTCCTTACGCAGTTACTAATTGAGAGTTTAAGTGCCTT
>Ga0116228_10000519_pt1 | contig 29428 bp, 23 predicted proteins | sample S1TSphfallax_2_FD_89694 | JGI IMG/M metagenome (GOLD analysis project Ga0116228, IMG submission 89694) | Host-associated microbial communities from peat moss isolated from Minnesota, USA - S1T2_Fc - Sphagnum fallax MG | ecosystem: Host-associated > Plants > Peat moss > Unclassified | place... | reverse complement strand
TCTCTCTCTCTCTCTCTCTCTCTCTCTCTCAACAACCCAAAATCGCACTCTACTCGAGAAACTCAAAATGCAAATCTTTTGGAGCTCAAGAAGAGTCGATATACCGAACACCCCGAAAACAAAAAGACAAAAAAGCTCTTTGCTTCTCTGAAATCTTCTTCAAAGAGCAGATGAAATCAAAACCATGTTCCTCGGGGAGCTATATTGAGCAAGCAGCCTCGTGCCGAGCTCCAGAAGACTCCAAACAAATGATTGCCTTTTGCAAACTGCAATCATGCCCATCTCTTCACTACGCAATTGGCAGCACACTGCCAGTAGTGACTGCTGTAACAACCAACCAACAAACCTCTTGGAAAAGATCCAAAGCTTATTAGACTTTCATATACCCTACCTACCTTGGCAGCTTCCACAATTGATTATACTATTTTCACTAATCACAAATGTAATATGTGCAATTAGCCAATGTTAAAATTGCACATTTTTTGATGTAATATATCTCACCATAAATGTCACATATTGTATGTTGTAATGGATGATGAAACCACAACCTTTACCTGACACATGCGTCATGAGCCCGGCTTTTTGTGTGAGAAAAATTGTATTCTCTTATAATGTTTGAAATTCTCACAAATTATTTTTTTTTAATAACAAAATGTTCTGAAAGAAATATTGATTTTTTGAGAATATTATTATTTATTTGTCAAAATGAAAATTTCAAAATTAATTCGTTATTTTGACAAAATCATAGTTCTTTTGATAAAAAAATTCTGCCAAAATCAAGTTAAGGTTGATCAGATAAATTGAGCTCATACATGATTGGGCAAATGCTGCCCAAGGTTGAATTTGAAACTTCACTGGTCAAAAAAAACACTTTTGACATGGATTATTACATGCATAATAAATATAACACTCACAATGATTATTAAGTTATATACTCAAAAAAAATTCAAACCAAAATTTGCTTCAATTTAAAAATACCAAAAGAAGGCCATTTTTGGCTTATCAAGCCTCTAGGGGTTAAAGTTTTGGAGATATAAGAGTTATTTGAAAAGTCACCCTGTCTTCAGGCTGTCTTTGGGCCTCCTTGCACCCCCTTTATCCCCACTTTCAAAGAAACCAAAATACTGAGATTTAATAAAATTTCCTTACTTTCCCCATTTGGTTGTTTCCAGGTAACTAACAAACCGGCAAAACACTTGGAAGATTGCAAGTTCAATTATTGGTGAATTTTATGTGAGTGATATACAAACAATCCATCTACAGGAGGGCAAATGATGCCATGTTGGGACTTGGGAGCCGTGTTACTTGCTTTTGGTGCATATTCTCCTTCTGTACACACAATGAACAAATGTAAGATGGCACAAAGCCTCTAGCAATCCCCAAATGTTCAAGAAGGTAGCTTGTGTCCCCAAACAATCCATTGCTTCTGCTTGGGAAAATATGAAAATACAAAATACCCTTTGAGATAGATCGTGCGCATCCCTTGTACCACTACAAATTTCCAATGCCCCTTGCTCAATAGATTGAGCACCACACTTGCACTACTACAAACCATTGAGACAATGTCGCATTTCACAGCTGAACCTGAAAAGTGCTCATGCCCTGTTGCATACAATAAACTTGTTAATTCTGCACATGATCCAGGCAGAAATATAGTCATGTTCTTCTGCACATAACAAACTTGTTATTGGTTATTATTTATCTGGAAAATTTGAGGATGCCAACAGTCTCTTCTCTACCTATCCCTCTCAACTGCCTCCCCTCCTCATTGCACCCCACATGAAGATCATGGTAGCCTGACACAGGAGGATGAGATTTTAACTTACAGATCTCTATGGAATACACCACAATGTCCTTGAATGTGCATGCCCAGATCTTTCTCCTTTCTCTTTCAATCTGTAGAGAGACTAAAAGCAATAGGGATTCAATTTAAACATTCAGCAATCTCCCAACTGGATCCCCAAAACAATAGTGACTACAACTCAAAAATTCCCCCTTCAATTATTCCCCCCTTTGCATCAACAGAGTCCCTGAATAGATACAAAGAAAGACAGCTCCATTTAGCAACTCTAATTCACATAGTTGAATAGATTATCCAAGTTCTACACCATTCACATCTGCCCCAACAGTGAAACAACATCAAAGCATTGTTTAAATGAAGCACTACAAAATCTCAGAAGCTTTAAAAACATCTACACATATCATTAGAAAAAGGGGCAGATATTACAACATGACATATTGCTATTAACACATATCATTAGAGCATCTCCAGTGGTGCTCAGTAAGTTTCATATTTCTCACATCCAAGTTTAGTTATTTACTTTTTTTCCAACCCCACCCATAACACTAAAACTGGGACTGCAAATAGGTGGGAGACTGCTAAGTGCAACCCACCTGGACCAATCAAACTATTAAGCCAATCAACAGCAGGTGTTAGGCTTTGTTTTACGAGCCTCAGCATCCTGTGCAAAAATGCTGGGCCAAAAACCATTTTGCTGAGCCAAACCAGCATGTTTTGCCTTTTCTTCATTCAATATTATTTTGCAGGGCCACATACTGAGCACTGGTGGAGCTGCTCTTAGATCAATAGTCTTTTGTGCAGGTTGCTTTTGTTCTAGACTTCCCCATTTACCAATTTTCCTGCCTTTCCTTTAAAGAGCAATCAGCTAGAACATGTTCTGCATGTGAATCTTTCCTCTTTTGAGCTTTTGTGTCATTCTCCACTTCATGTTAATCAATTTTCCAAATCAATTGTCCTCAAGTGTCTACAACAACGCTTTCTCCCAGTAGTCCAATACTGTCATAGTTCACATGTTGTGGAGCGATAGCTCTTGTTGGTGTCAATCTTGTTGCTCTCTCTTGCTTGCTATCCTGCTGTGGTCCAAAACGTTGGCAGGAATTCTTTTGCACTGGTGGGATTGTAGTTGTAGGCTGGAGAAGGTAAGTAAATACAATATGCTGATGGAGGTCAGTGTGGCTTTTGCTGTTCTTATGATAATTTATGGCTGGGATGTCAAGAATACATGGTTGATCAGCTTGATCTGGATTTCTGGTTGGTACCCAGATTTCAAACATAAGAAGGTATGGGGAGCACTCTAGCTTGAGGACTAATGAAACCTGCCATGGTGGCACCAGAAACAGTGCAACTGAACATTTTTGCATGGAGTACAAAGCTTTAATATATGTGAAGGATGGGCAACCTGAGAAGGCAATGCAGATTTTCCAAAAAATGCCATGAGAGGAGATAAGTCCTGATGAACTCACTTTTCTTGAGGTGATCAATGCATGTGCTGGACATTTAGGAGTACTCGAAGACTGCAGGCTAGTTCATGAACAGCTCATTCAAACTGGTTGCAATTCTGATCTCTTTGTGAGGAGTACCGAGGTTGACATGTATGCAAAATTCGGGAGCCTTGAGGATGCTTGGAGAGAGTTCAGCAAGATGCCATGTTGAGATGTTGCAACTTGAACCACCATGATACTGGGACATGTGAAATGTGGGCAAGGGCAGAAGGCACGGGAAATATTTTGATGAATGCAACAGGAAGGTGTGCAAGAAGACTCTGTTACTTTTGTGGGGGTGCTGAATGCCTGTGCCAGTGTAGTTGAGCTTGAAGAGGGCAGGAGTGTTCATGAGCAGATCATTCAAAGTGGTTGTATGTCTATTATCTTTGTGGGGAATAAGTTGGTAGACATGTAAGCAAAATGTGGGAGCATTGAGGATGCTTGGAGAGTGTTCAACAATATCCATCTGATTGAGATGTGGTCACTTGAAATGCCTTGATGTTGTGACATGTGAAATGCGGGCAAGGGCAGAAGACACTGGAACTATTTTGGCAATTGCAGCAGGAAGGTGTGCGATCAAACTCTGTTACTTTTGTGGGGTGCTGAATGCATGTGTTGTTAGTTGCCCTTGAAGAAGGTAAGCATGCTCATGAGCAGATCATTGAAAGTGGATGGGATTCGGATATCTTTGTGTGGGAGTGGCTTGGTGGACAGCATGCAAAATGTGGGAGCATGGAGGATGCTTGGAAAGTGTTCAACAAGATGCCCTCTCCGGATATGGCCACTTGGAATGCCATATGTAGAGAACGTGCCATACATGGGCATGGTAAGGAAGCTCTAAATCCTTTTGACCAGATGTATGAAGAAGGTGTACAGCCAGATTATATCACTTTTGTTTGTCTTCTGTCAGCTTGTAGCCATGAAGGTTTGGTGGATGAAGGCATGCACTGTTATACTTCAATGATCACAGACTATATGATTTGAAACATTACACCTGCATGGTTGACCCTCTACAGGAGGCAGAGAATATGATCAAGGCAGTGCCCCTGTAAACAAGTGGGGCTTCATGGACAGCTTTGCACATTTCATTGTAATGTGGAGTTGTGAGAACATGTTGCTAAATGGATTCTTGAACTGGAGCCTGAAAATGCTGGTGGTTATGTGCTGCTATCAAACATCTATGCTGCTGGTGGTAACATGCATATCTGTGGGAATGTTGAACTGGCAAAGAAATGAAAGAAGTATGAAGAAACAGCCAGGTTGCACCTGGATTGAAGTGAATAATGAGGTGCATACATTTGTAGTACATAATCAAGACCACCCTCAGATGATTGAAGTCTGTGCAGAACCGCAGAGATTATCTTGGGGCTCATGCATCATGTGGGGTACATGGCTTATACTAAATTGGTTCTGCAAGATGTGGAAGAAGAAGAAAAGGTGTTCCATTTTTGTCAGCATAGCAAGAAACTGCTTGTTACATTGGGGCTCATCAACACAGCTCCTGGTACTCCTCTCCAAATAAGAAAAAATATGCAGGTTTGTGAAGATTGCCACACTTCCACAAAGCTTATTTCAAAAATAGGTGAGGGATGCCACTCGCTCTCATCACTTTGAGGATGGTATTTGTTTGTGCATGGACTATCGATGATACTGGTAGTCTGTCTTGTCAGTCACTACATGAATTGCATTTGGAAGGTGGTAATGGTTTGGTAGAAAGCAGGTTGCTCAGTATGGAGTGGAATGAAAGTTTTCAAAAGACCATAGCCAGAGATTCTTTGATTTCCAAATTAAATAATTAAGAAAAGCCAGAACTGACAGTTATTAAAAAATAGAATTGCTGCCCAACACTGGTTTAAATCCAACAAGCTGTAAATTGAATATTGAGCTGGTTTGTAATCCTGTACAAAATGTGGCTGCTTAAAATTTTGAGCATTATTGTGTGGTTTCTGTACCAAAGATCGAGATTTTCAGGTTCTTCATCCTGTGTTCCTTTATGCTCTTTTTTGGACATGGTTACTTTGACTCAAAAGTTCAGAACTTTGTCAGTTCCTGGAATCTATTTTCTCCTCTTTTGTTCAGATTTACACTCAAAACCCATCTGTCTTTGATAACATCAAGTATGTGCATCTTCTGCTGATACTATTTTGTAGGCTGGCATGTTGCGATAATAGGAGAGATTGGGTTTGCAACACTTCCTTGAAGGCAGTGGGGGAAGGACCACAATGACAAAGTTTGCCAAGCTATCATGGACAGTGTCTCAAGCCTTTCTGCAGACAAGAAGTAGCAAACTGAAAGAAGGTGTGGGAGTTTCCTTTGCCAGCAGGTTGGTACCACCTTTCTCTCATCTTCCTTTATGATTTCTGGCTCCATGTTGGTGTAAGATCTTGGCTTTTGTTATACAGCTCAGATAGCACGCTGAATTAGTCTTCTGAAGAGAAAAGGTTATTCTTCAAAGTATCTATTATATTGAACCATAGGTTTGGTTAACAAGAAAAGATTTATGTTTGGTGTCTCGGCCTTTAAATTTTCAAAATCATTATTTCTTAATCCTGAGTGGGATTGTTTTCAAAAGCCCACTTTGTCCTCAATGGATCATGCTCTTAAAGTTCAATTATTTGCTTCTCTCATCTTCCTCTTTCCTTCTTTAATTTCCTTCATTATCTCTTGCCTTCTTTCAAAATTTCACGCTAGGAAGCATCATTGCTGAGTCTTCCTGTTACTACTAGATTTTCTATACAGAGCTTCATTTTGGTGTCAGATTTTCAACTTGTTTGGATTCCCATCTCCAACTCCTTGACCTTCAGTTCAGTTTTATCAGACATCCTATGCAGCTGTTAATGCTGGCTGGCATGAATGAGTCTTCCTGTTGCTTCCTGCTTCCAGAAATGCAACAAACACTCAGGACACAGACCTATTGTATAATTGGTTGCCCTATGTTTTGAGCAGACCATTTTATTACTTAATCTACACCCACTGTTGGGAGCGCATGAAGTCAGCTGGGACAAATGACAGCATGCTGTTCATGATGAAGGTGATGGTGACGACACTCACAAGGTGGTGATGGTGCAACAGCATATGGGAAGCAGTGATGTGATGCTTATTTTTTGTAACTGAATTTGATCAAAATATGCAGTGTTTTCTGTTCTATTATGTCCTACCTCTAGCTTCTCTGAAGGATTTTGCAGCAATTATGGGTTTTCCTACTGCTTCTGACACTAGGTTTTACTGAATGTTTTTTTGAAGACAATGAGTATTTGATCTGCACCTGCTTTTGAACTTCCATTGCATGGAAGTATTTGGTGGTTTCCAAAGCAAACTAAGTAAGAATGTAGTCTTCCGTAAGAAATAATCCTGTGCTTCTCCTTATCTAGCAATACAATAATATGTCATTTTATGGCCTGCAGGTGAGACACAATGAAATGAAAATCTAATTACTTTGAAAATGCGCTTAGCAGGTACAAGTAAATTGATTGAAGGATCTGTTTCTCACCATCTCACAAACATTTCAAGAGAATTTTCTGGTTATACAATCTTACTACACTCATATCTAATAATAACAACAATTAAGGTTAAATTTGTAGTACACAATAATGGCTTACATAATTTCATATTCTCTCAACCTAGAAGAGCACTTTGGTTTCAACTGCAAAAGAATAGTAATCTTGCAAACTGTACTTGTGCACATCAAGATGGAAGGCATGTATGGGCAGCTTCAACACGTCTGTTGAATAATTCATTAATTTTGAAGATTATATCTGTTGAAAAAAAATATTCCTGCATATTTCAAAAGATTTTCTATTTTTCCTCACAAAATGTTGTCCTTGGTAACAGGTATTTTTTTGTAAAAAATTCAACATTCCTACAAGTAACAGAATTAGTGTCAAAAGTTCCAAGGTACTGTATTAAGAATTTTGCACAATTTGTTCACTCTGGTTGGATCCACAAGTTTGCTTATTTCAACAAATTGCACTTTGTTAAGGCCTCACTTGTCTTTGGTAGTTGCCAAGGTTCTTTGATACATAACTCCGTTTACTAAGGTAAAGGCAGAAGGAAAAGGAAGATGGGATAAAAGAAGAAACAAAATAGTTCTCACCAAATATTCTGATTTAACACTCCCTTTTACCTTGTGAACATACCATGCACATGGGGCAAGAAGATAAGTTTCTTGCATTCGGTGCAGGGAAAAGGAAAAGAGATATAGGATAAGAGAAGAAACAAATGCTGTCACAAAATACTCATTTAAAATCTAGAGACTTAGTTTTGTCAAACGAGAGTAACACAAAACAAACCAAATTCAACCTCTGTTCTATAGTTCCTTCCTTTGGACTCTGCAGATTCTGTCTCCAAAACTTCACAAGTTTCAGAAGTCGAACACCCTGTGAGAAAGTAAAGTTGCTTTTTCAAGCATATTGAAAAACACTTCCCCTTTCTCAATTTTCGAAAGCTAAAAATGGATGCAGCCACAGCTGTAGTTCACTAGAGTGAAATTTGACAATGTTACAAATATTTTTCAACACTTTTAGTTTGCCTACTGCCTACGGAAGTTCAAGTAAGATCCTATGAGAGCTAATATTCAGGCGCTCATATATTTACCAGCCTACCATAGTCACTTTATTTACATATATTCAACTATGTAATCGATCAAGGTGAAAATCCATTTGGCTCAGGGGATATTAGATAAAATAGGTGAGGGCTTAAAATGATCACATGATGAAAACTGATGAAAACTGTCTCCACAATCTTGCCATCACTTTGCAGGTACAAAATTGTTTCCAAAACACCTTGCAGGACATATCATATTATGTAAATGACAGAAGCAATCTTCTTGGGCCAACAAATCTTTTTCAAGCTCACAATTGCTGCTGACTTAAAACTGGTATTACTGGGTGGAAATTTGGCAGCATACCCACATCTTGAACAGCAATAACTCCACCATATTCCACAACATTTTAGCAAGTAAGCTTTCAACCACTCCAAAAATCTTCAGTGGTAGAAATAGGTGGTTCCCCACAGTGTTGCTTGCTTTCTGAGTCATGAAATACTGAGCAACCTTGTCAAAAAAGATATTAGATAAAATAGATGAGCAAAACTCATAGTTGAGTTACTAGAAGATATAAAGATCTGCAGATTGTGGTATGTCATAAGAGTTATAACAGCACTTATGCATCTGAGCCTTTACCAATAAAGAGGAAGACCATCCCTATAACCACAGTAAATGCCTTCAGTAGTAGAAATAGGAAGTTGAAAAAGTTTTGTTTGCCTTTATTGAGTAGAAGTCAAAATTTGTAGATGCCAAAAAGGTGAGCAAATTTCACCAAAAAGACGGATAATAGAATAGATGAGAAAAAACTCATATAGCTCCAGATACTAGATAAAGCTCCAGAAATTGTGGAATCCCAATCACACCTCATAGAGAGTAAGTCAGCAAATAACAGCACAGTTCCAATGTCTTTGAACTCAACACCGTCATTACCAATACTTTATCAGCAAATCTTGTGTAGGATGAACATTGAGAATGATGTCATTGCCATGTACAAACCCTGTAAAAAAGGTACAAGGTGCCAATAAATGGAGTGTAGTTCCAATAACATTCAACTTGACACCAGCAGTATCCGTCCTTTTCAGCTGTCTCACACCCTTTGATGTCCATCATCTGCAAAGATCAGTTGCTCTTCCATCACAAGTGAAGATCACTTTGTGTAGCACTTCCTTTGCATAAGAAGATCATGTCCTTTGTGCCAAGGTTGTCCCTCAGCAGCAGATACCAGTCCTGTACAGGTTAACCAAGAACTTTCTTTTGCTCCATCAAGCTATGAAGTTTGCTTTCGCTTCAATTGCAAGTGAAGGTCACTCTTTTAGGTTTTCGATTGCAAGGGTTGTCTCTGGGTAGAGCTCCATGTCAGGTCCAAACCCTTGCCCACCACAATTTCAAACATATCATATCTTTGTGGGTGCCACACTATGAGTCTAAGCTGAACAATTCCCGTCCAACCTCAACTTGCAAGGTTCCTTGAAAGCAATGTTACTGGCACACAATATGCAGTATTGAAGGCTCCCACAAGATGTCAGCCATGTCTTCAACTCTTCCACATAGTTCTCCCCATGAAAAAAAATTTCATTACTTCAACACCATGCAAGGTGCAAGCAACTAAATAATATCTTGCAGTTGTCTGGCCAGCTTAACTTGTCAACACTAGTTTGCCCTACCCAAAATCCATCATCCAAAACATTTTCTGTCCTTCCCATCAATTTAGATACAGATCTGTGGATAGTTCGAATTGCAAGCCACCAGATAAAGCACTGCAACTTGTTTGTCCTAATCTTGAAATCTTGAATACAAAACCATGAGACTGCTGCAAGGCTTGGCTTCTTTCAATCATCCAGTGATAATTGCAGTTCAAACTGGAGCCTGGCATGTATTCTTCACAGAAAGAGGCCTGGCCCACAAGGACCGGATTCAACTTAACAACTATTTACATATACACAAAACAGGTGATGAGTCCTACCACGTCACAGCATTTTTCCACACAGACCACACTCAGTATTTCGAGCTGCCCCTCCACAACAAGAACTCACCCCCAACACACTCTGCTGTTTGGAAGTAATGCAGATATGTGCTCCCCAGATAGTTCCTCTTCTGAAAGACACCCCAGAACTGACCTCAGAAAGTGAAACAAGAGAAATCCAAGCTTTTTGTCCACAGCTTTGGCCTGAAATTTAAATGCATAACTTGATCTTTTATTGCTTCAAAGAAAACGTTGCTGTCAACAGGACTGGTTGTATGAACACTGATCTCCAAGTTCACCAGGGTCGCCTGCAACTGTTTCCAGAACATGTTTACCAAGTCTACACAAATTTCAAGTGTTTGTGGAATCATATGAAGGATCAATGTTTTCACCGGTGGCCACTTTTTCACTTTCATCACCAAATGCTTGTTGCACTCCATTGAATGCCAAAGCCCTGGCCCAATATTCAAAATTTCAAGATTAGGACATTCAAGTTGCAGTGTTTTGAAGCTCGGTAGGTTCAGCGTCACATCCTTCAGCACTCCAAGCCACTTTCCATCCTCACCCAGTGCCATACAAGGGATATCCAGAAACACTTTGTTCATTAATCGGTTACCCCTCCCAAGCATTGAAAGTGCAAGGAAATTTGATGCACCATAAAGCAGCTCTTGCAACCTGGAGATTTCATGGAATTCAATTGCAGAGCAATTGCGAACCTCCAGATTGAAGGCAATGAACTTTACTGCAGGTGCAATTATAGAGAGCTTATCTGGGCATGCCATCTTCAATTGCAGCTTCGTCAAATTTGGCAGATTTATTGTCACAGACTTAGCCTTTGTTGAGAGTCCTAGGCACAGAACTTTAAGCTGTGGTGAGCTCAGGTGACCATTCATCACTCCAAATACTCCCAACAGGGCTAGAGTTTGAAGACCTTTCATCTTTGCACTTATATCATCCAAGGCATCACTGTTCATCTTGACGCAGCGGAGCGTAAAGCTACTTAGCTCTGGAAACTCTGCACACCCCTTTGTATCAATGAACATGTTCCGCAAGTCGATTGTCTTCAATCTCTTGCCTGCTCAAACAAAAACTAGCTTGGTTAAGCAATTGATCTACAATTGCACAAAAGTTTGCACATTGGATTTCAGATGTAGAGAACTTTGAGGAAAGTAAAAACAGGTGCAGAATTCCACCATGGGAAGAATCTTAAGTGAGTTTGAGAACACTCACAATGTTGGGACAAGATCGTCAGGATAGTTGATTGGCGCATTATAGCTTGTTGCCCATAGTCTACAATGCAGAGATGCTGTAAAGTGAGTCCTACAGATGGCACCCATTTTTTCAAGTGACGTGGGTCACTTAGCCAGTGATCAGTCATCTGTCTTTCGTCTGCAGTGACTGACTTTGATTGCAGTTTGGGCTCTATTTCCACTCTGAGCTGTTGTATCCATGGTTTGGCACTGAGTTCCTGTTCCAGTACTTCTCGGAACAGCATGATCGTATGTTCATTTGTTTTACTTGATTCACATGCCTCACCCTCATGCAATTTTTCCTTCAAAGTATTTTGCTTGATCACAACGCCATGTGCAACACTGTCCTCCGACAACCTTTGAGATCCATCTATGTTTCTCTTGCCTGTTGAGGACTCTTGCACTGGATTTGAAACACTCCCAAGTGAAGAATTGGGGCCCCTATGAGCCACATTTGGGCTCTCTGAGGTCCTTTGAGATGTGCATCTGCCATTGTCTTCTGGAGTCCTTTGAGATAATGTTCCATGTTTGAGACCATTTGAACACCTTCGGAATTCACTACCATTTCTCTTGTCTATTGAGGAATTTTGCACATGATTTTCCACATTCACAAGTGTAGAGTGTTGGCCTCTGTCATGATTTGCATCATCAATGTCATCCAACGGTTGTTGAGATATATCCCTTGGGTTGTTGCCTAGCTCACTTTCAGACGTTTCTCCATTGCGTTCTTCAAAAGACTTCAAGGGATGTTTAATTTTCCGAGCAATTTCATGATCTATGTCACGACAGACACACCGTAAAGATGCAACATTTTTGCCAGCCTCATTGAAACCTCTGCATGTTGCTCTGGCTCTTCCAATATCACGAAAATCCTCCAGATGATGGAAGATCACCTGACAAACATCGTCTGTCAAGATCTGTCCATACAACATTCACCATATCAGTAAAGAAATTGGCATGCACTATCCTAAGTGACTTGTCAACTCCATGCAATACAAACAAAACTTCGTAGGCAGGCTTTTCTTCACTGGCAAAATTTCACCAAAAATCTAACTTACAAATCAAAAAGGGAAAATGAAACAATTTTAGGGGTTTCCAATCAATAACATTGACCAGCTTTCTATCTTTGGTTCCAATAGGTAGCCAAAAAATATAGAAGTTCACTTAGGGCCATTCCACACAATGGACAGTGGCACATCTGCTGCAAGACTTCTGTATTAGGTTCCAGTAGGTAGTAAAAATATATAAGGATGCTTAGGGCCTGATCAGCAGTGGCACAGCAGTAGGGCCATGAGGGCCATGCCCCACTATTGCAGTGGCCCAGCAGTAGGCAAAGATTACTGTCTGGCTCACTCTGATGGATGGATGAAGGGATGGAGGATGTTAAACAACCCCTACGAAGCTTGTGGGTGTCAAGTGCACAGTCTCACACAGGACTGCACAATTCATAGGGGGCTGCAGGACATGCAGAACTTTTTTATAAAAGTTGTGTCCTGCTCCTTGCACAAGGCAGTTTCAAACCCATGCCCACACAACTAAAGGACTAAGACCCAAACCAGCAGCCTAGTTCCAGCTGCTTTCAGTCAGGCTTCTTTTGCTTTGTGTTTAGTTACTTTTTTTGCAGAATTCTTTTACTTTACGTTAATTTACTTTTATTGCTGCCATTTAGTCCAGCCCTGTGGTCAAACCATGCGCACACAGACACCCACAAAGCTGGCAGTGGGGTGTTAAGCACTTTGCATGGATGTTTCTACAGAAGCTTCCAAAGTGTCTTTACAATTCCCAGGGCAGCACAGTGTTCCCTGGAAATCCACAAATCTGGACTTTCACTTTTGTCCTCACCTCAAATTACAGGGAATCTCACCTAGATCTTTAGCTATTTACAAAGTCTCTGATTGAAGACAATAGTTTTTTTAGGTGACCCACATTACTTCATGTTTTTCTTCCTACAGTCAGCTGAGGTATCTAGGTGAACCCTTAAATGTTTTTCAGTTTCATACTTACATAAATATATGGATGATTGGCACTTTGGCTACATCAGAAAATTTTACCAATAAAACACTGTTCCTAAGGTATTCGCTTGCCACACTATTCCAACTAATGCACACTCAAGGAAGAGGGCATTCAAGTCCTTGCATAAAACTGAAGATTCCTTACCCCATTGATATATTTTGGAGGATCTGAAGCCACTTTATCAGCAACATGATCTCTTTGCAATTGTTCCTGGATTAACACAAACAGATGAAAGAAATTCCAAGAATTAGATCTAGAGCTCCAGAAATTATAGCCAATTCACACACAATTTGTGCATAAGACTGCACATTCTGAAGATTTCCAACCTTGTCAATACAGTTTGGAGGGTACAAAGTCACTTTCTCAACAATGCCTCTTTTAGATTACTTCAGAATTAATACAAAACAGACAATTTCTGTACAGCTCAATCAACAATAGCAAATCCAAAGAAAAATCAAACTCTTTCTATACGACTTAAGATTCCCTTACCTCCTCAAGGCATATTTGAGGATCCAATGTTTCTTTCTCAACCTTACGCCCTCTTTTGAATTGCTTCTGAACAAATACAAAACCATGAGAGAAATTCTGAGAATTAGTTCCAGAGATCAACCAATAACAGCCACAAGTCCGACACACGTAAGGAGTCTTTGCATAAATAAGACATATATTCCTCACTGCATTGACACATTTTGGAGGACCCAATGTCTCTTTCTCATCAACAAGCTCTCTTCTGAATTGGTTCTGAACAGACACAAAACCATGAGGAAAATCCTGAGACTTAGTTCAAGAGCTCAACCAATAATAACCATTCTCACACACACAGGAAATCTTCACATGAGACTGAATGGTTCGTTACCTCGTCAACACAAATCGGGGGACCCTTCTTGTGAACACGCCGTCTTTTCAATCCCCTCTGAATAAACACAAACGTATGAGAGAAATGATGAGAAATATTACAAAAACTCAGAAAGATAGGGTTCAAAAAACACCATCCTCTCTTACCCCAGGGCAGCAAACCTCGGTGCTGGTTGAGGCCTCCACAAAACATTCTACACTAAGAGAATTCTTGAATATGCTTTCATGTTCTAACGGCGAAACACAAGCAAGCAGGCACTCACGCACGCACTCGTGACTCTCCTCAAAGACAGTACACAAAATTCAGTATCTCTCTGCCCACCATTGACGACGTTAGAAACTACCTAGTACCACAATCACACTTATCAGACTCATAGCGATCACCTCATTTCTCCCACAAAACCGGCGTGCAACAAAAAAACTTACAATTACTTGCAAACTGCAATCTGGAGGCCTCTGTATAGCGAAGTCAACTTCACTCCTCATTTGCACTCGACAGGAGCGCAAGTAGCTTCTGCTGTGCTTTCACGACCTCACTCTCGGAATATGCGCAAAATTTAGCCAAGCCCAGTTGCAAATGATGGCCAGCGAGTGATGTAGAAGAGGCTGAGCGACAGGGGCTGATGAACGAGGGTGCACTTGTTCCTTCCCTGGGACCAATCGATTTTGTTTTTAACAAAGGTGATGAGCAGAGTTGCGGAGTGGAACAGAGTTGCAAGTCGTTAGGGTTAATCATGGACCTAGTACACACCAAGTCTCAAAGTTTGAGGTGCTAAAACTCTTTGCACAGATAGCACTCGGATTTGTAAACACAGAAAGAAAAGGAGAAAAGTAGACAAAAAGCACAACTTCGAAGAGCTCCATATCTAGTGTCAAAGTTTGAAGTATTGAAACTCATGACATACTTTCATACTTCGCTCTTCCATTTCATACGCAAAATGAAAGACAGAGAAAATGAGTGAAGTAAGAGTTCATAAGAGTTCAATGTGTCATATGTGTATATATATATACTAGTGGGTGCCCGTGACCGAAGGCCACTGTGAAGCCCCCTGTGTGAAATCCAGGTCCCAAAATTGAGATTCCACATCCTGAAAATCACGTCCTAAAAGTTTTCAGGTTTCGGTCTTGGAAACCGCGAGTGAGAAAATCCAGGCCCCAAAGTTGAGATCCCAAGTCCTGAAAACCATGTCCTGAAAACTCTGGGAACAGGAGATTTCCGGAACGAACTGCAGTAGCGGTTCCGGTTCTGGTCCGGTTACCACGCAAAGAGTGACGGGTCGGACAGACGGACGGACAAGTGAATTTATATATAAGATTTGCTTAGTTGTGTTGAGTGAAGTAACTGTTCATTTTGAAAGAGTTATTTATCGACTGGCTTCTTGCAGACATTTTGTTACATAGGGTTAGTACCTCGGGGACACATTTGAACCGGCCTCCATGATTGCACCAGTTGGCTGTTCTGTCCAGATGATGGGCTGGATGATTCGCCTCTTTTTTATTCACCTCCTTACCTTCCGTTAACCAACATTTTACCACAGTCAATCTTTTTTGACTGCTGACCTTTCAACAATTTTTTCTTTCATTGCCAATTTTTTCCCAAACCTGACCTCCATACTACCCACCAACCTAGCAACTATACTGACCTAAATCTTAGCCCTGCCTACTAACTAACAATTAATCCTTTACTTATCTTGACAAAACTTTTAGCTCTTGGCTAAACCTATATTTCTTCTTATCTTCACAAAACTTTTATCTCTTGGCTAAACCTATATTTCTTCTTTACTAAACTTATAGTTCTTCTTGGTAAAACTTCTATCTCTTGGCAAAACCTATATATTTTATTGGCTAAATTTCTATCTCTTGGCCAAACCTATATATCTTATCGACTAACTTCTATTTATTGGCTAAAAATTTTTTTTTTTTTTACTAAACTTTTATCTCTTAACAAAACCTATAGATTTTATTGGCTAAATTTCTATCTATTGGTTAAACCTATATATTTTACTAGTTAATTTTTATTTCTTGGCTAAACTTATATTTCTTTTTTACTAAACTTCTATCTCTTTGCTAAACCTATATTTCTTCTTGGTTAAACTTATATTTCTTTGTTAAACCTATATTTCTTCTTGGTTTAACTTTTTTTTTGGCTAAACTTTTATCTCTTGGCTAAATCTATATTTCTTCTTGGTTAAACATTTTTTTGGTTAAACTTCTATCTCTTGGCTAAACCTATATTTCTTGTTGGTTAAACTTATATTTCTTGGCTAAACTATTTTTTCTTGGTTGAACCTATATATCTTACTGGCTAAACTTCTCTCTCTTGGCAAAACCTATATCTTTTGAATAAAATTATATTCTTCTTGGTTAAACTTATATTCCTTGGCTAAATTTATATCCATTGACAAAACCTATATATATTCTTAGTTAAATTTATTTCTCTTGGCTAAACCTATATTTTTCCTTGGTTCAACTTGTATCTTTTGCCTAAACCTACATTTCCTTTTTGGCTAAACTTTCTTGGCAAAATCTATATATCTTATTGGTTAAACTTCTACCTAATTCTTACTCTATAAATTAATTTTAAAAGTAGATACATTTTTTAATAATGCCACTTTAATTATTTACAAAACATCTACTTATTGACAAAACCTACCTACCCACACGTCATTATACCCACCTATGCACTTGCAAATTGTGGACTTCAATTGTAAAAATTATAATGTAAAATGTGGGTATTGCAATTGCAAGAATTTTTTTGACAACAGTCTTCTACCTCCACTTTGGACCATTTAATGCAAGATGTACTTAATTTAATTTAGGAATAGGCTTGATAAATTTAGAGTTTAAAAGAAATCAAACATTTATGAATGTTTGCATAATTTTTAATATTAATCAAAATCAATCCTAGGTTGGATTTTGGGGGGGAATTTGGCCAAATCTTCACATACAAATACTTGCAACAAAATTCATTTTATCTCTTTTGAAGGTGAATGAATAAAAGTCTCAAACTGAAATGACCACACTAAAGGTAAAAAAATAAATTCTTATTTCATTAATTTAATTTTTTCTTTTCATTGTGTTTCAATTTTAATTCATCACTCACTCCTAAAAGATTATTTTGTACGGCATTTATATATGTTTATATAGTTATTATTTCTATGACATTTACCATTAAAAAACTTTTGGTTTATATATAAATATTTTGGGGTAATTGGTTTTAAACTTTAACATCTAATGCTTCCATTCATTATAATTTTTAATTGATTAACTTTAAAATTCAAAACATAGTTGCTATAAATGTTTTTTGTATTCCATTTGTAATTTTGTTTGTATAATCATTAGGTTGAAAGCATTTACCATTAGGATTATTTGGAGTTTAAAGTTTAATGAAATGTGTGTTGATTTATTTAGGTTGTGTTTTCAAATCAAGATACAACTCCTTTGAATGTGATATCATCCTTTAACATCAATGATATGATATTTTTTCTTAAACATTTTTTTATTATTATTGTTTTGTTCTTAATTTAAAGAAGTCAATCTCCTTGGATGTTTTTAATACAATCATCAAATTCCATTAAGAATGTTCTATGTTTGATATATGGATTTAGCATTTTGGCCTCCCATAGATAGTGTGGATTTAGGGTCATAATGCAAATATTACATTTTGCCACCCACATATAACATGCATCTTTAAATTGTCATGTAGGTATTGCATTTAGGGCTACCACATATAGTGTGAATTAGGGTCATAATGTGGGCATTGCATTTTTTCCCCCATATATAATGTGCATATTTAAATTGTTGTACATGTATTGCATTTAACGCTCCCACATATAGTGTGGATTAGGGTCATAATGTGGGCATTGCATTTTTCCCCCTTATATAATGTGCATATTTAAATTGTCGTACATGTACTGCATTTAGGGCTCCCACATATAATGTGGATTAGGGTCATAATGTGGGTATTGCATTTTTCCCCTTAATACAATGTGCATCTTTAAATTATTGTGTAGGTATTGCATTTCTTTCTTCCATAAATAATGCAGTTTGTTAACTATCATGTGGGTATAACATTTATATTATCCATAAATAATATGGATTTAAAATAGACTTGCAAGTATTGTAATTTATAATTTATAATTATGGCCATAAACCATATCATATGTTCTCCATATTTAACATTTAAGGTATTATGTGCATGATTGTATAGGCTTTAGATGAGGGATACAAATTAAATATTTAAAAAATGTACATTTGCATTAATATTGAATATGATAATTAACATATAATTCAACATATTGCAAATATAAAATTTTGGACATTAATATCAATTTATTGTTTTTTCTTGTATAATCAACTCAAGGCATAGTTTCAAACATGGGTTGTGTTTCAAATCTCAATATATTGAAATTCAAAACCCAAAAAAGTCACCCTTTAATAACATGGACTTGGTGTAAAAAAGGATCTCTAGCATGGAAAGGCACATGTAATCGAGGTTGAGTGTGCATACATCCCACATGCACAAATCTCATAATTTTTAAACAGTGAACGAAACCATGAAGACTCCCTGATGGAATGGAACATTTATAAATTGATACCCCCACAAGAAAATGTAAAAATGCCAAGAATCCAAAACCACCTCGGCCATATTTTGTATGATGTTCTATTATTCACTTTTGTTATATGGAACTTGTTTTTTAACCTCATATTGTACCAAACTTTAAGTCTTAAATTGATTGCACATTTTGTAGGTATGCATGTGGGTATGGGCCAAAAGATAATTGTGAAAACCCACATCACCATCAATCCATTAAACGAGGTTGTTTAATTCAAATTTTGATTAGGCAATTGTACACACAACCCAAGGTGGCGAAAATAATCTTCTACCATCAACTTCATACACATGCCAATGGTGAACATGTCCATGGTAAACATGACCTTGATTCCATTGTGCGACCGTTTTTTTTTGCCCCATGAATGTCACAAGCCCTCAAGGACTACATTTGGACCCAATTGGGTTTAGGCTACACCATCAAGCAAATATATGACAAGCATAAGGCAATATGGCGGACTAAAATCAATTCAGGAAAAGTGATGACAAGGGATGATTTCATTAGACAACAAGACATTGTTTATTTGGATCATAAACATAAAAAATTGAGTTGGTGTTTACACAAAAATCTAGCCATTTCTTTTTGCACATGGGCAGTTAGTCATTCAAATCATGTGTTTTATTTTCAAGATGCAAATGAGGATAATGGGATTCATGTCCCATTCATAATAGGGATACAAACCCCATCTTAATTGCAAGCCATGGTTCCATTAGGTGATAATGGGGCAATTTCAATGGATGCCACCTTCAACACTAATGATGTGAAATTTCATTTGTTTACATTGATGGTGTTTGATGCACATCGCACTGGAGTGCTGGTTGCATGGATCATTACAAACTGCCAAATATGTCATGATTTGGTGGAATGGTTAATTCCTTTGAAAACAAAGATTCTAAAGAAAAACCATAAATGGAAACCTTCATGTTTCATCATTGATGATGTTCCACAAAAGTTATGAGCGTTGCAGTGAATTTTATTTTCATTCTACCTTTTTTTGAACTTTTATGTACATGCAACCATTTTAAAATTTCATCCCACATTCTCCATTGTAAATAATGTTATTAGTTGAAATGGTAATAAATTGGTATTTTATGCATGGTTAGGATTATGTGGGGCAACAATCATGTGCTCATTTACCTTTGCACAAGGCATGTTTTAAAGGTTTGGTGCTTACATTCGATGGAAAAAATCAAAGACAGTGAGGTGTGACATGCAACAGTGGATGACTTTCGCACCATCATGTACATGCTGATTGAACCAAGTGAAAGCATTGAAGCCTTCATGACTTGTGGGAGAAACAAGATCATTGAAAACTTCACCCAACATTTACCCAGTGATTCATGGACCCGGAATTTGTGAACCTATTATTTCCAAGTTGGTACGTGAATTAACTTTCAATCCATTATTGTTGTTCCACCATGTTGTGCATATCCCAAAATATTCACCCTTTGAATTAAGGTAAAAACACCAATGGTGGACTTAGCAATCCCATGTGGGGGCAAAATGCAATACCCACACTAAGACCTTAATCCACACTATATGTGGGAGCACTAAATGTAATACTTGCATGACAATTTAAATATGCACACTATATGTGGGGGCAAAGTGCAATACTCACATTATGACCTTAATCCACATTATATGTGAGAGCCCTAAATGCAATACTTGCATGATAATTTTAAGATGCACACTATATATGGGGGAAAAATGCAATACCCACATTATAACCCTAATCCATACTATATATGGTAGAGGGAAATGCAATACTTGCACAACAATTTATGGATGCACACTATATCTTGTTGTAGATTTGTGGATGGTGGGGTTTTGACGAATGCCACATTCAAACCATGATACATAAACATCAATTGATTCTTACCATGGGGCATTGAAACATTAGTTTTCTTTGAAAACAAAAGGGCTTCGAGGTTGCAAATTGATTGGTTAATGTGGAGACTCACAATAACAGTTGTAAGACACCACATGCACACAACTGAAATGAAAAAATGCAGGTTCATAAAAAATAAGATTGTGGAACACATTGTGAAAATAAACATTGAGAATGCACATTGATCCCTCACACCAATGTCACCCATGGGATAAATGATTCGAACGAAACTAACCATGCACGGATGGTACGAAACCAATAACATCTAAATATGACATAAAGCCCACTTCCTTTCACCAAGTATGTTTGTTACACATGCGAATGTGCATTATGTGCAAACTTGTGCAAACATCAAATTGTCGTTTTTCTTACATGCACCAATCTCATTAAATATCATTCAATATTGTGGGACATGGTATGGATCTGATTGTGGAGGTTTTGCTACCATGTTTGCGAACCCTACCTATTTGCACATTTATGACAATGAATATGATGATGAAGAGGCAAATGAAAATCACTATGAAAAACCATGGGTTGTTGATATGTGCGAACTTATGGGATCGAATAATACCTCCCCCAATGTGGAAAAAAAAAAAAGATCACAACCAACCTTCAAGTTCATCCACTTTCATAGAAAAAGCGTTTGCTTGAATAAGTGACATAATGCAAGAAGTCATCAATGAAGTCAAAGAAGGTGGGGTTCAACTCATAGACCACACCACATCATTGTTACGTGTTATTGCAATAAATGTACAAGGTACTTGCCTTTCCAAGGTGAATGAAATCATGCATCATGGCATGATATTTCATTGCGTCAATGATGGACTTGGTAATTCAATGCATCAGATGAAGGATTACCATGAGATGATGTTAAAGCATGGAAATATCTATAAGAAGAGGGTTCATGAATATAAAAAAACACAAACTTGTTTGTACCTATCCCCCATTTTAATTTTCCATTATTAAAATGTGCATCATATTACAATTATGTCAAAGAATAGATTATTTATGTGTTAATGCATTGATTTTTATATCAATGAACATATAGGGTTTGAAAGTTAAAGTTACATTGTTAAGGCTATATAACACATATATTCTAAAATTTCCAAACAAAAATATTTCACTCAAATGTCATATAAAGGTGGGTATTGCAAGTCAATTGTACAATAATCACCATGTCAATATGTGAGTAATGCTTACCCATCTTGTTTCTTGTGGCATTTAATTGGTATTGCATGCAGGTATTGCAAGGTTTAAGGTATATCATAGTTAAAGGTTAATGAACACCAACACAAGTATTGCATATAATTTCATATATTTTGTGGGTATTAATTACGTTAGATGAAGGTATTGCAAATTCCCTATTCCTTCCAAAGGGGGATTTGACCACTTAATGCAGAGGACGATGAGGAAGGCTCGTCATCCTCTTATGGGTTTCTGTGTTTTTTTTGTTTTTTTCTTTAGTTGCAAAAGATGATGACAAGTGGGGAGGCTTGTCATTGTCTTCTACAATCCAAGGAAAAAAAACAGAAGACAAGGATGAGGGGCGTTTGTCGTTGTGTTTTACCCTAGTTTCATAAGAAGAGCAGAAGACGACAATGAACGTTCTATTCATTGTCATCTTTTGCCACAATCTTATAAGAATAATAGAAGATGAAAACAAGTGCAACATTCATAGTCGTCTTTCTTGCAAAGGGATAGGAGTGAAAAAAAAACAAAGAAAAAAAAAGAGTTGTTGTACAGTTACTTGCCACATATGCACATGTTATCTTTTGGAGCAATGTTTTCTACAAAACCACTTCAATGTCTCTTGTAGCACTACTTCAACACCGCTTCTGCATTTCGATTTTGCAACAATGTTTAATTACACTTCGATGTTACAACAATATTAAGTTGTTATGTTGTAACAACACTTGGTTCCTAATCATTTTTAATCACTTAACGACTCCTTTGCTCCTTTGGCTCCGTTGAAGTTTCGACTACAACAATGTTCTTGGCCTCTTAAAAAGTACAATGGTAAGGTTTGAATGGTGGGGAGGTTTAGGGTTTTTAGTGGGGTGGAGGTAGGTTGTTGGGGTTTGAAATGCTTGGGCAGTTGAATTTTTTTTTAAAATGGGTAGCCTTGAAGTAAGTGAGGGGGGAAAAAAATGACCCGACCTCAATGCTTGCAGCAGATCCAATAAGTGGGATGAACTTGAGTTCATCCCAAACGGAACTGGTGCAGTCATGGAGGCTTGGTCACTTCGGCAGTGAACCAGCACCCACCAGTGCACCATCAAGGATGGATGATGTGTGATCAGGAAACAAATATCTGTTGGGTTCCAATTCCCTAGCTAACCATGGTGGTTAGCTCAGTTGGTTTATTTACTACCTACCAACTAGGTAGATAGTAAAAACAGCCCCTACCTACTATGCATAAACTATCTACGTACCTAGTAGTCCCCTATTTTGTTATCTACCTGTCTATATGTTAGACCTACTTCTTATAAAATGGGTTACCAAGATGAAACCAGGTAGTAACTCAGTTGAGGATCATCCACAACTGCGTCATAACAGGCATCCAGTGGATGGTGCACTGGTGGGTGCTGGTTCACTGTGGCCGTAAACCTTTGGCAGCTTTGGAATAAATTAAATTATTTTTTAATGTGTCAAAAAATTTATAAATTTATTGTTCAATCTGTCCAAATTTAGGGAGATTGTAGAGTTCAAACTCTGGTCGTTCTGAATAGAAAATATTAAGCAAAGGTCCACTTGATCACTAAACCAGTTTAAACTATTTGAAATTATTATACCTTACAATTTTATTTATTTTCATTGTTAATTTTTAAAAAATTGAAAACCCAAGTGTTGAACCAAGAAACTTGAACTAAATAAATTATTGGACATTCATATGCGGAATACACCAAGCCCACTGCAGTAGTTGTTTTAAAAAAAATTACTGTGATATCCGGTAGATATTAGATGAGTACCCTCTGGGTATCATAGTTTAAAAAAAAATTCAATTAACACAGGCATTTCAAAAACAAAATGGCCACCCCCAAGACAGAAAGTGCCTCCTCTCAGCACAGGAGTCATTATGCCTCTTAAGTTGCCCTCCCAATACACTGGAAAATTCGTCCGAGGGGCTTTACGTGCTCAAAAATTAAAAACTACTAGTCATGTCATACATCTGATATCAGTTTTTCTAAGGGATTTTGTTGCTCTTTGGGGCCGAGCTGCAGGGTTCCAGTATCTGTATATTAAGATAAGTGTTTGTTGGCCTTGCCTACCAAGGCAACAATATTGTGTTTAGATTAAGGGGTTTTGGCCCAGAGGTAATAGGTCTAGTTTTATATGAGGAATTTTGAAAGATGATATCTTGGCTTGTGTTGAAACTTGAGATTAGTTATAGAGTTATAAATATCTTGAAGGATTTTGGTTCCTTTCAGAGGATTTTTTGAAGATTATATTTTTGCATGGTGAAATATTTGAGTTTCCATAATTCTTCTTTTGCCTTAAAATACTTTTTAATGTAAATGGCAAAGCCACAGTGTGACACAGTTTGTTAGTTTTGTGTGTGTGCATGTGATCACACCTTAATCTTCCAAAACCACCCACCTAAGTCTTTGGTAATATTGCAAAGCTCACATTTGTGGTTTCTCAATTTATTATTATTATTATTATTATTATTGTTACTGAAGTAGAACAGCAGATCTGAGCTGACAAGCTGTTGGCATCCCCAAGACAAGCTCAAGTGGCTTCCAAATTTTCGAACCAACAAGCCAAAGTTATTAAATTTAGAGTGATTTTATTGTTGAAAATTAAATTAGCATTATTTTAGCAAGGTTTTGTAAGAGCTCCAAATCTAAGGCCATTTCAATGAGGATGGTATTTGGATGGAAATTTGTCACCAAAAAATCACTGCTCCTAAGCCTTATTAGTCAAAGCAAATCCAATTTTCATTACTCTTTTCGTGGAATTTTTGAAAGCAAGCACTTTAGGTGTTAGTTTGGAACCTACAACTTAATGAATATCCACAATTTTTTTTTGGTTCAATGTGTCAATATTACATGTGGAATATCCCAACAAACTTTATTATCAATTGTAATATGTCTTCATGTGCGTATCATAGTTTATGCGCATCATGCCATTACAACATGTTGAAGATAATAGTTGAAGGTCCCAAGGTCTCTAATGCAGATATTTGAAGTCTTTTTTTTCTGGTTTTAAAACATGTTCAATTTTATTATGGAAGTTTTTTATTATAAAATAAATTGATCATAAATTTTGAGGCTAGACAATGCATAGATATTAAAGTTATCTGTAAAGTAAGCCAAACTCAAGGTATGATGGCCCAGAAATTAAAAAACTTTCAACAAATACCCAAAATAGGCATGTATGCCCATTTGACATTTTGTAATATGCTTCAATTGCCATTGGAGGTAAATTCAATGGCCCTAAATTACAAGCTTTACACAATCTTGTGAAGTTAGACATGATTGGGTTGGGCAAGAACAAGTAAGGGTAATGCACTTATGGGAACAACACAACTATGAAAGGAAATTCAACCTTATTTTACATCCATCATGCACCAAATGAAAGCATGCAATGCATGTCAATACTATCATTGAGTACAAGTACATAATTTACAATGTTCACATTGGAAACACATGTGACATCATTAACATCTCTTCCCAACATCCTTTAAACATGATAAATATGAATTTGTGACCAACTTGGATTTCTTCAATGTAGATCATAATCTTGGATCTAATTTATGGAATTTAAGTTTTTGCCACATGAAATTTTGTATATTATGTTTGTGTACCAAACAACATCAGATACCTTATGTTTATGTGCATGTAGTTTACATGTTTAATCATATTTCCTATGTTATATACAATATGGCCATGATATGACAATTATTACAAACTTAAATGTTAATCATATACATGACTTGTCCATTAAAATATGAATATATGTAAATTTCATTTAAATCACATCAAGGCATGGAGGATGAATTTATAATAAGATCTATAAATTTCATTAGTTTGTTCTTTTTTTGGGGGTGTTTCCTAGTTTGTTGAAGAATATGGTTCCACTTTTTTTTGCCATAGTTTAGTAAACTTTCTTCTTGCATTTTTTGGAAGATTACAAACGAAATTAAGATCTTGAGTTTTTACTTGATTTTTTTAAACTAACATTTTAACACATGTTGAATTTATTTGCAAGTGATTTTTCTAGGATGGTCTTCAAACACTTTCAAAATTGTTTGCACTTAAAAGATTCCATGAGTGAATTCTCATAATTGTTTCAATTTTGCTCTCATATTGCACAAAGTCACATCCATATCGAATTGCACATATATTTGGGGTAGCCCACCTTTTAATCATGACCAATCCTTCACATGGAATTCGTCCCATTGTCATAGGAAAAACATTGTGTCAACTCACAAGTTGTGTTTTATGCTTTTAATTTTGCGATGCATTTACAACACATTTATTCCCTGTACAAATGTGGAATAACAACCAAAGGTGGATGTGAAACAATAATCCATAGCATTATATGCACCTTGGACCTTCACCCCAACTAGGTTGTTTTTTAACCGGACGTCACAAATGCCTTCAATTTAGTGTTTAAAAAGGTTATATTTCAAGAACTTTGTGTAACAAATGGGGACATCATACAACTTATCCCCTTTGTTTGTGCATTCTATGCATTTGAATCTCCCTTGTTTTATAGCCATCGTAATTGTGATGGCGATGTCATAATGATCCCATCTACCATGGGAATTCATTAATGTGATCATTTGGGAGGGGCATTATTTGCTTTAACTCGCCTTATGAAACTACATTCTACAACTAAACATTTCCCCTTTTATTTATCTCCATCAAATATAAACAACACTCACATCATCGCCCCCTTCTCCATTGTATCCTTTGCATATGAACATTTTCAAATTGAATTCCATGCAATAGGTCTTTCTATCCAACCTCAAAAATGTGTAACATGGTCGCCTTCTAGCTTGCCACCTTACTTCAGCACCCCATCCTAGTTTAACACACCATCATAAGGAATTACAGTATGGGGGGTTCCATTAAGCACCTCATTATTCAAATCATCCTTCATAAAAAATACCTTATTAAAAGATTTTTAACATGTTGACCTTCTCTGTAGACTGGGTGATGTTTACGTAACTTTTAGAAATTTAACTCATTGTTATGCGCAACGGCCATCATGTTTATTATGTTGCACACCTCTTTTTCCCATTTTCATAAATTCCCTTGTTTCTTTTGATTTTTCCTTCCTTCAAGTGTTTGGACATTTATTGGGTCCAAGGTCCTTTGATAACCTTGAAGGACCTTTAGACCTTAAACAAGTTTTTTTCCCAATAACTCTAGTGGTATCATGCTCATATTAACATCCACCATCATCCTAACAACTTATTTAAGGAGTTGGGCCTTTGTAGCTTCAATCATAACAACTAGGTTCATGGTTGACCAATGTCCTTTCCTTCTTGAAACTTTAGCACAAGTCGACATCAATATCTTCTTTTTTGGCAACGCCACAATGTAGCATGCGATCTTTTAAAGCCCCCAGCACGAGTGTGTATCCTTCCTTTTGAACAACTCATCAAACAACAAGTTGTTCATTGTCAAGATTCCATTTCATAATGTTTGCACCATCATACCCTCTCTAACATGTTTTCTAATGGGATACTTGAAGCCCATTATGCCCAAATTTTATCATCTTTTAGCCTTGGGGTGTGCGTTGGCTTATAATTTGACTCATCTTCCCAACCTTTCGATTATCTTCTCAATTTTTTTTCACAATGTTTTAGATGCAGCTCAAATTACCACATCTTTCAATTGTAACCCCCCCCCCCCCCCCCTCCCCCCCCCCCCTTTTCTCCCCCCCCCCCCCCCCAACCTCTCCATTTCTTCTTTTATTTTCTTCCTTCTTCCCCTCTTTTTTTTTATTTTTCCAACTTTTTTTCAATATCTTTTTACCCACCCCCAAAAATACATCTTTTTTAGATGGGACCCCCCCCCCCCCCCCCTTCATGTGTGTGCACACATCCCATCGACCTTATAAATATCCACCTCTTATTTTATACCCATAGCAACGAACACATGCAGACCCATGATGCGATTCACGACACTTTTGTCACAATTGTGAAAGATTTTAACTTCCACATGGGATGAAAACAACTACATATGCTTTCCTTAATCATTCTTAATTCCTCCCTTTTTAACAATGGGGAGAATTTGGATGTTTACACAAACATGCCAATATGTTCTTACACAAATGTGCCAATGTTATTTGGAGCATAAAAGGGCCAAAAGGCCTTTCACTTTTTATCTTGGTTTACTTTTCTTTGTCAAAAAAATTCAATTACATTACAAAGGATGCATGCATCCTCCATTTCAAATCAAGCAATAGCGATAGGCCTAGCTACTTCCCAACTTCCACCCTTGTGAGACACAACCCCCTTTCACCACGGTTGACCTATTACAAAGTCGTTGGTTGTTGAGATGGAAAGTTTTTGACATTAGTTTGTGCTTAGTTGACACCCTTTAAACTATCCCTTGTTTTTTAAATTTGTGTACATTTTCTGAATATGTGGTGTGTTTTATAAATGAAGTTTTATAGGGTTTTGATGATTCCCCTATCATTCGACCTAGTTTTGAGTCATACCATCTAATGTCATTGAAAACTAAGTTGTTTCACTCTATCCAGATACACCATTAGATGAGACAATGGAGTAAGGATCAAAGACAACTAAACAATTAAACTAGATTTTGGATCTGATAAAATAGTATGGAGGCCCAAATAGAATCAACTGTTGGAATGGTGTTAGGGTTCTGGAAAATAAATGCATTTGGGCCAATTGCACAAGGGCCCACTAGTCATGTATGAATTAAATGAATTGTAAAAATGTGTTACACATTTATTCTTTTAATGTGTTTAAAATTTTCATATGTCATCTTAGAACTATGTGAAAATATCTTCTTGGAAAGATATGTCATTTTCTTTCATGTGATTTAGGTTTATGGAATAAAATGTTGAGGGATCATCAGATTTTATAATGAAATTTAATGGGAACATTGGATTCTTGTTTTGGCTTTTTATATTAATTTGATGGAACCTTTGATTTGATTTTAAAAGGATTCTTCGAATACCTAAAAGTTTGGTTCCAATGTTTTTTCAATAAAAATTCAAACCCAGTAGGGTCCCAAAATTGAGTCTTCTATACAATTGAGTGTGTTTCTGTCCAACATTTTTCTTTTCTAGCATAATCTTGCTAGTTGATAAATTTAGAAATTTTTAAACTTCCAAGAATGGGTTTCTGGATTTTTAATCTTCAGAGTTAACTTGCCAGTTATTTTAATGAGGTTGTAATAAGTAGCAAACAATTAGAAAGATGCTTAATTTATAAAGTTTCAGATCTTATTTACAATTACATTTTGGCGAATCCTTTCATGGATGATGGGTATAGCTACATCACAAAATCAAGGAAAAAACAAAAAAACACACTAATTCTATGTAGCCACATGGAGCCCAAGATCGGAAATTGGGTACACCAATGTTTAGCAACTAATTAATCGTGATTATTTGACAGAAAAGTACAACCTACAAATTACTTTGGTGAAAAAATGCCTAATTATGTGCTTAAGAAAACGGAAATATGTTTCAAACAAGTTTCTATTTTAATTCGAATTTTTGATTGTAACATGAGGCTAGTTGTCAAGTTAAATGCGAACCAGAGGTTGGAAACTTTGTTGAGCATTTCCTTATTTTTATGAAGAACCTGTGATTTCAATTCTGTAGAACAAATTGTCCTAGTTTCAATTCTAGTTTCACACATAAATAGAATTGAAAATAGTTGAGAGCATTCAGTTTTCAGTGCAACTAGTGGGTGCCCGTGACCTTGGGCCACTGTGAAGTTTTATACGTTTTATTTTTTCTTATCTTTTACTCTTTATTTGGCACCTGCCCTGCCCGCCCTTTTATTTTTTCTTATCTTTTACTCTTTAT
>Ga0116228_10000518_pt1 | contig 29437 bp, 24 predicted proteins | sample S1TSphfallax_2_FD_89694 | JGI IMG/M metagenome (GOLD analysis project Ga0116228, IMG submission 89694) | Host-associated microbial communities from peat moss isolated from Minnesota, USA - S1T2_Fc - Sphagnum fallax MG | ecosystem: Host-associated > Plants > Peat moss > Unclassified | place... | reverse complement strand
TATTAATGGTTATTTTATTAATGGCTATTGGTGGCTATTATATTCATGATTAGTTTATTAATGGCTATTCTATTACTGACTATTAATGGTTACTTTATTAATGGTTATTGATGGATATTTTATTGTGGATATTGGTGCTTATTAATGGTTATTATATTAATGGCTATTGTGGCTATTCTATTTGTGGATATTAGTGATTATTTATAATAACATAAAGTATAATGACCTTGAATAACCTAAGGTATAGTCTAAAGTTAGTTGAATAACTTAATTTAGAATAACTTAATAGATTATAATAAACTAATTAAGATACCTTAAGGTAAAATAACATATAATAATTTAGGGTACAATAATTATAATAGCCTATAATAACATAAAATATAAATTAGAATAAATAAAATAGTTTAAAATAATGTAGGGTATATCATAAAATGCATAGATTATTAATAAAAACATAGAAATAAACTTATTTACCATAGTAATAGTGAATTATGTTAAATAATAATGAAACATGATGTTTCCATAGTGTTATTATAGTGAAATAACTTTCATTGGGGTGAAATCAGTAAAATGCAATGAACTTATTTCACTTTTAAGGTCCCATAGTTATTTAAGTTAGTAAATTGCACCCCACTTTGGTAATAGTGTATTATGGTAGCAAATATGAAGAAGTTTCCATGATAGTAATAGCCAAAATCATTTTTAGTAATGCAACTATAAAAACAATGCCTATTTTTATGGAAACTATGTTTATTTCAATAGTTGTAAATAATCTTAATCATGTTACATATTTTCCTCTTTATAAAGAAGGAAAATACTATCATTATTTTCCTTCAAGAAACAAAGGGCCAACAAAACATGTACCAATGATGAAAAGTGCAACAACCATAAGGGGCAACAATGGATCATCATTAAAACACATGCATCCCTTAGGTCAAGGTAATAGCCTTTCACAAGGGGGTAATGGTCTTCCAAGAAGAGATTATGGTCTTCTAAGAAGCCTTTTTGGAATAATAAGCTAAAGTTTGTTAGTTCCAAATGTAGAACCAAGTGGATGACCTAGTGGTGAACCAACAAATGGGCCTTTTGGAGGTGGACCATAGAATGAACTATTAGGGGAACAATCAAGTAGCATGAAGATTGGACATGTGTAAAAATTGGACAAGTAGGTAAAATGGGATTGGCCAAATAAGTAGGTTAAGGCTAGACATGTAAGCAAATTGACAACTAGTTCAAATCTAGACATGAGTTTGTTTTTGAATTCTTGTAGTTCCAAATGGGGTTTTCATTGCGTATCACCTTAAACCCTAACATTTCCTCTCCTTTTTTGGTTGAGTATCACTTTCTTTTCAAGTTTTAATGTTTTGAAATCATTGAATTGTGTGGTGAAATAGGACGAGGTTGAGTGTAAGAAACTAAAAAGAACTAAGGTTTGTAAATAGAAATTTGGTGAAGTGGATTATTTTAAAATGGGTGACAACACACTAAGCCCCCCAAAAATTGTAATCACAAGTATAATTTTTTTTACAATTAATTGTTTTGGTAATGTATGGACATCGCATCTTGGATTATTTTTGCTTCTTTCAAGTATATTTGACTAACTTTAAACTTAATGTAATCATTTTTTAAAAAATCCAACAAATAATGAAAAAATTCAATGTATGTAGTATATTTGTGACCAAATAATACATGTCACATAGTTTTAAAAAATTGCATATATATATTTCAAAACTAGGGTTGTGAGTGGAACTCTTGGGTGAATATTTTTATGGTGTATGATATTGATATACATGAATCAAATCTAAAACCACCTAGAGATTTCAAGTTTTTGGATGAAATGTTTTTTAAAAAAATGTGTTTTTTGCATTTTTGAACAATAAATACTTTTTTTTTTAAAAGGAAAAAAACTAGTACCATATCAAAGAGGAGGAGATTTTATAGATTGTCATTGTATTTTTTTTCTTTTTTTTTTGTTTGGTTATGTTTCATGAACCAAAAACATGAGGCCCTATCGTTGTCGAAAAATTATAAGTTATATATTATATGTACATTAATTTTATCCAATCATTTTCATCTAACCATTGGATCAAGATTAATTTTGATTCAAAATGAACTTTGAGTTTCAAAATGTTGTCATACAAAATTTTAAGTTTTTTGCTTGTATTTAGGATAGCTGAAGGATACCATCGAGATTTTAATTTACAGTGTATTAAAATATTCATTATACGTCACCTTTTCTGGTGAAAAGTGGTTCACCTTTACTATGTTTTCACCGAAATTATAATAAAATTATTTTAAAATGGGACACGTGGCAACATGACATCACTTGCTCCCATTGTTCACCAAAAATGTTGTGTCCTAGTCATAAATGACATATGTATATGGCTAGTCAAAGGACAAAATTGTATTTTGTTGATTTTGTTTTTCATCCAACATGTGTCACATGTGACTTGTCCATTGTAACTATTTAATTTTTAGTCACAAATGTCTTTGATGACTAAAAATTAATCGTAGGGACTAGTTACAAAATGACCATTTTTTAATAATGTCATTCAATGGCATGCATTATGCACGCAACCAAGTGACAAACTTTGGAAAAGGTGACTTCCATCCATGGTTTGATTCTTCTCCACCAAAAACTTCCAACCATCCCCAGCTCCATTGTGGAATTCCATTTGTGTACTTGGAAACAAATCGGTGATGGATTACATCAAGAGGCACCTGAATACACAAAGGAGATAATGAAACAACCCCTCTTTGGGAATCCAGCAATCTACACAACCCCAAGATTCACATTTGGGAAAATTCAATACATGAAGCATGTTCCATTTCATTAGTGCACAATGCCACATGGTGGTGAACTTTTGGGATGAAACAACACAAGATTGGAAACATTTTTATGCAATAGGTATTAGAAGTCAATGCAAAAAGACAATCAACATACTTACGATCCCATGGAACTTGAACACACCATGTCCACCACTAACAATAGGCAACTAGGTCATTTACAACCCCTAAAATGGGGAATTTCATGAAGTCAGATGGGTTTACCTTCACAAATATCTTCACAAACGCTACCAAAGGTCTAGAGTTCATGCAAAGCCCATTCTCACACAACTACAATTGGTGTCTGTATGCCCAACCATAATACTTTTGATAAACATTCAACCAATTCAGGTCATTACCCAATTTTGTAAATCACCACCGTAGGTCCTAGGTTGTGGGCTAGCTAATCCTTGCTAAAACAAAGGTTTAGCTCTATGACAAAAGATTCATCTCCTAGTTCATCTAATACCCAACTAATTAATTTTGGAAAAAAATTGTTGGTTTACCCACAACCAACTTTTTCAAGTACACTTCAAAATGGGGATACCACTTATGTGCCCCTCCCCCTTCCTAAGTTCGCATGCTCAAATCAGTGTCACCTACATGGCCCATACATAACTTGTGAATAGATTTTAACATAATAATTGACCATGAAAAATCACAACACTTATTTGGACAACTATCAACAAAGGCCTATCCATTGGCATTTGGCTTCAAAAACTCGACCTTTTCAAATGCTAGGGACCCAACTAGCATGGTGAACCTATCATGAAGTACAAAGGCATTGGGGTATCACTGTCGACATTGCCTTCACTTGGCTCTTTTAACTCCTTGGCAATATTTTCCTAACTAGTTGTAAACAATTCTTGGCTGAGGCCCACACCTCCCTTCGACCCCTTAACACCCTAGATCCTTCCAACCCTCACTTGAACCCCCAACACACCTTAAAAGATTGCAAAGCCACCTTCTTTTATGAATGGCAACCCTTGGATTTTCTCCCCCCTCCCATCATTTACTTCATCTAGATGGAACATTGTGCACTCTGTTTCAAAGGCCATTACTCCTTAAATACATCTTCAAAAGTGCATGTGAAACAATGACACATGTCAACATGGCAACATGGCACACCATTGGCAAAGACCAGCACACCTAGATGCCCAACATTCAAAGACACTTAGTCTAGGAATTCTTTAGGATCTAGTTCCATAGCGACATTTTTGGGTGCTACTTGAATTCCATTATATGGAACTCCATTCCCCTTTTATATTTTACTTTTAATTTAATTTAATGGGCTTGTTTTGCCCCTCCCCCATTCATAGTTCTTCATTTCCTAAACTGCCATTTTTGCGTTGGTAGTTGTGAACAATGACCATAAACTACTAAAATACAATGTGAAAGGACTATCATATTACTTGGTTCAAACTAATTTGTAAAGTAGGGTAATTGATAAACATGTAGATGTGTATGATGCCACTTTAAGCAAGTAGGAGGCCAAGGCACATGTTTGACATGTTGCCAATGAACAAACTACTTATCAACAAAAAAAGGTGTTCAAGTTGTAAAAGGAATTGGATGAGATACATGTGAACCCTACATGCAAAAGCTAAGGTGTAGAGTTAACATCTTCATAAAATGTTCATGGCATTATTGGAAGGAGAAAACAAATGCCTTAACACATAAATTACCAAATACCAAAAATAATAGAATAAGCTAAAACTACCATCAGTACATTAGCAAGGTGAATTGAGAGGTATGTGTTGAACCATCAAGTTTCTAAAGTAATAATTCAATAAGGAGGTTAACGTGCGTAAACAAACTAGTTCAGCTAAAATGGTTGTCAAAACCATTACAATTGACATATGTAATAAATTGTAAAAGACTAAAAAATTAGTAGTTTAATTAGATCAACGATTGGACCAATTTGCTAATAAATTCAATATCGACTTCAAATGGGCCATTACAAAATTGGAAAACTTGAAATTGCAAATAGATTAAAGAAAACATTCACATTGAAAAATTAAATGTTTTACATTAGCAGTTTGAACTCTAAGAAGTTTGTGTAACTTTTGGTGTTTCAACTAAAATCGACTCCATGTATAATGAGTTGTTGGAAGAACATACTCTATTCAAGTTGAAGCTAGTTTTTATCAAAAAGAAGGGGAAGCAAAATAAAAGGGAAACTTATGAAAAACATTGGGCAAGTTTAAATGCAAAGGTATAGTTTAAATCATTGAAGCCTTTGTTGCATATTAGCAAGATGAATAGTTTTATTGAGTTCAAATCATTATTTATAGAATTACTTTTTTAAAAGTTAAAATCAACTTGTTTGGATTGAACTTTGATGACACTAGTATCAAAAAGGTTGGTGACACCTTAACTAGGATTCAATGTAATTTGTAGCAAGGAGAAACCTTAACTATACACATCATTTTTAAGGAACCTATTGATCAACTAGTTCTATGTTTGATTGAGGGATCACCCAATTTGCTAACTAAAGAAATAATAGACATTGTTTATATAGTTGTTGCCAAAACAACTTTGATATTTCCAAACTTCAATTATTGAAATAGTTATTAAAATAGGCATCAAAAGTTTTGTTGCAATATAATATCCCATTCAAAAATTAGTTAATGAAACCTTTGAATAGGAATTATAAGGACATAATTCCAAATAGGAAAGAGGAAGATGTTAAAGGCTAAACGAAAAAAATTAAAATTTTGAATTTTGTGCCTTCAATAGTCATTGGTTTGTCAAATTGGCAACTTTCAAAAAGGCAAACTTGTCATAATATTAATCATAGGACAATGACCTTTGGAAGAGTCACTTATGAGATCGGTATGGGGGTACCAACCATAATCCTGAATGGGATTGAAATTAAGGTAAACTGACTGATGATTGAACATTTAAATGCCCAAGGTAGGCCGGATCTAAAGGGAAGGTTCCGTTGTTTCAATTGTCCAAAAAAAATTAAAGCCCTCCTTTTGGCACATCTAATACATTAACAATTGTCAAAAATGGATAAGAAATGAGAAAGTTATGGCCCCCAAAATGAAGGAAAAGGAGTATTGAAAGAATATTATTCAAAAATGATTTCTAGAGCTCCCATCACATTTTAAATCATTCAAAATGAAGCACACGTGATGGAAACATAAATAGATCATAGGTAGGTTGTTGGTGATGTGCTACTCTACCCTACCAAACCCCTTTGGTAGCCTTTAATATATGCAAACACCTTCCATATCAAGTACTTAAAGATACCTAAATTGTCATTTTGAAAAACTTTTTTTTTTCATGTTTTTTTTTTTTTTTCATAATATCATGATGTGTTAACATAATTTAATTATTTTTTGTTTCAATCGTAGGACAATTTTTTTTCACAACATGGAGATTTATAATATAATAAGCACCAATTCTAAGTTAGTATGGAGTTGTAAGTATTTTTCATTGTTTATCAAATTGAAGTAGTAGAAACCAATTGAATCATGCATCTTGTAATTTTTATTTGAAATTTGAAAATTTAAATATTGTAAGTTTTTTCTTATGGTTTCTTTCATTTTTGTAAAACCTTTGCAAATACATTTGTTTTTGAAATTTTGATTTGAATCAACCTTTTGGTAGATTCCACTTAGTCATTTATTTGAATGATCTTACACCTATTATCTTTGTATAATTATCATCACATACACAACACATTTCGACTTTCAAAGGCATCACAATGAAACTAAATTGATATACAATTACAGATTAACATTTATCATCAACATTAACCATCTCTTTAGCTTAGTCATGACACCTTTTAACAATGGAGACCAAAATACATTCATGGTAAACATATCTCATGTTTTTAATTATTAACTTCAAAGCATAATTAGTTATTGGCTTCAAATTTGCAAACATACCTTGAAGATTAAATTTTCCTTCCTAAAACTCAAACCTTAGACATAGAAACCCATAGGGGTATACCCCAAAAACATTTACCAAAAATTGATGTAAGGTGAGATAATGGTTTGTTTTGCTTGCTCATGGTTATAATACATTTGAGCTCCATGTGGTTGCACCTACTACTGACAAACAACTTTTTTTTTTTCTTACGTTTCATATAGTTTTCAATAATTAATTATTATTTATGTCAATGTCAAATTTAATTTAAATTTATATACATTTCATGGACAAGATAATTTATTTTTTCATATCCATTTTGGTGGATATGGAAAAAGAGTGAGGTAATTATAAAGTGGAGATAGGTATTAAAAATGGGAGATAGTAATTAAAAAAGTTAAATCGAAAAAAAGTAATATTAAGAAAGAAAGAAAGAAAGTACTTCAGCTTGAAAATGAGATAGTTATTTCTAAAATTGTCTTTATAATGGTCCATGCACGACCATACAAGGATTCCCAAAACTCCCCTCTATACGAGTTCCAATTACTCATCACTGAAATTAGGGGTTGACCTTTTTAGCTTTTAGAATATGGTATAAGTGAAAAAAAAAAAAAACCCTTCGAACACTAAAAATTCAAACACAAGACCATTTTGTGGCGGCAAAGTACAAAAAACGACTTTGAAAACAAAAACGGTACGTAAGGTGACGAATAAAGTAAGTTACTACGAAGAATAGCCTCTGCCACTAGGCCAAAACAAAAATATCTGCATTTGCCACTAGGCGAAGATCTATTGCGTGGGTGTCTAGTGTCATAAGTACTTTTGCAGAGATTAATATGGATCCCAGAAAAGGACAAGAAAAAAATCATCGCACTTCCCAGGTGGATGCTAAATTCCCAGTACCTTTTTGGGTTTGAAGTTTGAAACTTTTTTGTTTTTTGCAGCACATTTTGCAGTTGTCCGCCAATCTGAACGTCACATCTGGATCGGTGATTTGGAAGTTGACTACTTGCCAACTCGCAACGTGGCATCTTCATGTTAAATCCATTAGGCTAACGACCATTGGCTTGATGCGCGTGGAAAAAGCGTTGTGCAAGGTGGCCAATGCTCATTCGTCAATGCCAAAGCTACTTGGAGGAATATTATTGGTTTGACGCTGAAAAAGTGATGTGTCGTGTCCACGAGGGCTGCCTAGTCAGTCCGTTCCCGCAAATCTCCCTTTTTGGGTTTCTCGGGCAGACTGCAATTAAGGGGGCCACATAAACCAACAACCAAAACCCAAAAAATTGGACCCCGCCCATGTGTCGGTTTCCAAAAAATAAGAGGGGCAAAAGCCCTCTCGAATTTTGGCCCTCGCCCTATATTGCGGCTAATCATGGCGAAACCTCAAACTCGCCACACAAAATAAAGAGAACCGAAGTCATCAGAGGTGTTGCCTTTGGACAAATCTGGTCGTTTTTTAAAAAACAAATTGGGAATTTTTGGTGCGATTCTTTCTAGTGTAAAAACCACTAAAATTCCTATTTTGGGGCCGAATTTTCGATATAAAAAAATTGACCATAAAAAAAAACCTCTCTCTCATCAAATTACATCTAAATTTATGGTTTTTATTTATTAGTAATAATAATTTCCTGGCGATTCGATCCGCGGGGAGTCACGCTGCCGTCTCGGCATCGACGTTCCCCGAATTAATGACGCGTGCCACACGCAAGGAGCCACTCGAACCAGAATCAGCCCAGTTATTCGCCAATGAGATCCCCAAATCCCAACAACGTGTCGTCGTTCTGAAATCGTGACGAACACGTGGGAGATCTTTTTAACGCTCATAAGAGGTCCGAGGTGTCAGAGGACATGGCCTACTCTAGTGTGGCCATGACTAGGACAAAGTCACATTCACCAGGTGGGAAAAGAACAAAGAACCAGTAAAAGTTCACAAAAATCTCTTGCGAGTGTGAAAAGGAGAAAGTGGCCCCCACCCCGCTCCTCCCTTCCTCCCTCCCTCCCTTCCTCCCTAGTCCTTTTGTGTGCAATGTCTGCGTTTTCTCTATAAAACAGTGTGAGAAGACAGTGCTTGGAGGTTGGGGGATTGTATCTACAGCAGCGAGAACTCGTCTTGTTTGCTGAAAGAAAATTTTCAAGGAAAACTTTTGCAATCACTTGCCAAGTGTTTGCACCTTTAATCTGAAGTTAGAAGGGAGAAACCCATTATTATGCTTTTGGTTTTTCATATCCACCACATAAATGAGTGAGTGGGGTAGCGGGTGATCCTTCTTAGATAGAGTCTTGGGATTTTTGGTTGAAGAATCAAAGGAGCAAGAGAGTAACTTTAATGTTTCTTTGTCTGATTCTGTATATAGAGAATAATCTGGTTTATGGTTTTCGTTTTGCTGTTTAGGTGTTAGATTTACTAGTGGTTGATTGATTGATTGAAGAATCTCTTTCTTCTTTTCGCATCAGTTTTGTTTGTGGAAGGGTGGGTCTTGTTTTGACCTTCTTAGAGATGCACGCGACGTCATGAACTCCAGATAGAGCAATGCAGTAGGTTTGAGTTTAGGTTTGAAGAACAAAAAAATCATCTTTCACTATTTTTTGCAATCATCTTGCCGTGTGTAGTTTTGCAGTTTGAAGGTCAAAGACAACAGCAGCAGTATTTGTGCTGTTTATTTTCGTTCCTTTTTCTTTTCGAGATCGGTAGAGCTTTGCGAAGTAAAGAGTTCATTCACAAGCGACAGAAGAAGGAGAAGAAGGAGAAGAACGGTAAATTGTGCTGGAGCCAGTTGAATCTGTTGTTGCTTCACAAACTTGAGGTTGTCTCATTTTTGTGGACAGTTTCTTGGCAACGAAACCTAAAGTTTTTCGTTGTTCCAGGTAATGTTCTTACAACTCGATTTGCAAACGAATACATATAGCAGTTGTTGATTATTGCAGAATTCGCAAAGATTTCGACAAAAATGGGTTTGTTAGTATTCGAAATCTGCAATAATCAACTCTACAAAATTCCCTTGTGAGTCTGTATTTTTCTAGAGCCACGTTCCTGGATCGTGAGAAGCAGCTCTGATTTTTCTAGTGAAGAGACTGACTGACTGCCTGCCTGCATCGAAAGGTTTCAGGAGAAGAAAGTCTTGTGTCTAATGATCGCAGAAAGGGTGTGCTCAGTCGTTCTCATGGTTTCCAATGGTGCAATGCGCTTATATACTGCACATTATACGCTTTTGTGTATTCCAAGTCTTTTTGGTGGTCATGGTTTTGGAAGGTTTCTCTTCTTCACAGAGGATGAAGAAGAAGCAGCACCAAAAGCTCATGTGGTGAAGAATTTGGAAGAACTTCGACTGCTGGGATTTGTAGACATTGTGTTCTGAGAAGCTTATTAGGGTTATTTTAGTACAGTGTTTCTGTCAGAAGAAAGTATTGACCGAGAACTACTGAAGAACCTTCAACAATTTAGGGTTAGCTCACACAGCAAGTGTGGTGTGTCTGAAAGTCTTGGAATCAACGGGTCCTGTTTTCTTCATAAGAGAGATGGTGACAGGGATGATTGATCTACAGGCAGAAAAAATTCTTTATGTTGGCAAAGAGATCATCGATCATGCTGTCCAGGCAACAGCGACAGCGGTTGCCGGAGTTGTTGGATGTCACGAGTTCAGGATTGGGTCTACTTGATGAGAAAATGCTGCTGCTGGTGTTTAGAGCTGCGAATTGGGACCCTTTTTTGTTGTGCACATCAGCCCGGGTTTGCAAAAGATGGGCAGACATATTGAAAAGAGTGATTTGGAAAGAGTTTTGTCTCTCGCGAGCTCCAAAGATGGTGAGCCATCTTCTGAGTGGTGGGAGAGATGGAGGCATACCTGGAGGCTGGGAGCCACTTGGGAAGCTCATGTTCTATTGCCCTGGGTGCCATGCCAGCAATCATTTCATTGCCAAGACAATCCCTGGCCATTTTGTGTGGAAGACAAAATTTTCAAAAACTTCAGGAAAGCAGTTCCTTGTTCCACAATGCCAGGCAGATATATTGTACATTTCTAAGATCTGCGAACACTTGGATAATGGGGATGACGACGACTTAGGATTGTACCGTGGGATCTTTAGAGCTTTTGGAACCTCTAAGACTCGGCGAATGCTCCTGGAAAGGGGTGCCAAGCTGGAGGAGAATGAGCTTTGCCCATTTTGTTGTGATAAGGTATGGGTGATACTTTGCTCACCTTTTGCCAATCATAAGATGTGCTCTACCTTGCAGTTCCTTTCTCAAGTGCATGTTGCCAAGTCCAAAATCAGCCTTTGAAGCTCAATTTGATGTCCTCAGAAAAAATCTCCTCCCTTAACAACCACCCTATGCTCAGCCAGTTTACAATTTGTGTTAAACTGACCATGTGTGGAATGCCAAAATGCAGGTATGGAGTATGAATGATGCAAAACTGGTGCCTCCAAGTGCAATAAAGGGACTGGGTGCATATGAAGACAATGTTGAATATTTTGTGTGTGTCAATGGCCACCTTCATGGCATGGCATCACTCATCTCGGCTTCTGACTCTGAGTTCTCTGCAGAGGAGTAAGATAGGAATTTAGGTTGGCTTGTGTTAGCATAGTGTCCCCCCCTGTGATGATCCTCCTGTGATGATCACATCAAGGCAGCAGTCTTGAGCATATTCATCAGTGCACGAAACAGGAAAGTCTGCCCACAGAGTTGTCTTTCTTGGTCTTCCTTGTCCCTTACTGTAGGAACATCCTGTAGATAAGGGATCTGATTGTACATCATTCTTATTCAGATGTTTTCCCCATGACTACACAGGCAAGTTTGTTAGATAAAATAGTTCATGAATGGCACATGTCACAGACTGAAATGCAATTGCTTTCAGGTAAATGAGTTTGTTTTTATCTTTCAAATGATTTTCATTCTTTCACTATGAGGCTCTCACCACAGCTGTCCTGCAGAGAGGAGAAGGTGATGAAATGTGTCTTTCCTCTGGTGTCCATGAGGGGTGGATGTAGGTGGTGACGTGGGGAATTGACCAGTAAGAGCAGCTGAATACACAGGTGCAAGCTATGGTAGCACTTCACCAATTTCCACAGAGAGGATCTGTTGTATTGAAAATATGTCAACAGCTACTGGCATTTATTGAACAGGCAACAGTACACTGAATGTCTTCTCACCAACCAGGACACTGTCTTCCTCCAGTGGTTCATGTAAAAAGCGTGGTATTGTATGGGCTTTGAACCTCTGGGGGCAAAAAAGGTGGATTGCAATCTGTATAATAGAGGACTGTTTAAAATGTATCTTATTGAGATGTGATAACTCTTTGTGCAGTTTCTGTCATCAGTTTTTTTGGGGTGTCTTTGCTTCACAGCCACATAGAAGCTTAAGATAAGCAGGATCTGATCTCTGGGATTCCCTAGTCCAGTTTCTTTGAGAATCTGTTGATTTAAGCCAATTTACTGAAAGTGGTACACATTACAAGTTACATCTTCAAGCATTTAATCCAGTGAAACTTATGAACTTGTCAAAACTCTGAACCAAACCCAAACAAGAAACTTATGAATGCATTGCATAGTAGTTACTAAGTTGAAAATAGACATTTCAAAATTCTGATGCTGGAAGCATATATTTATAGGCTCGTGTATTCTTCAGTATCTCAAATGGATATGAATGAACATAGGTGTCCTGATGTTGTATACAGGCACATAATTCTGAAAATTCATATTGATTCAAACTCCATGAGCATATTGTGGTGAAGCCACTTGATAGTCATGGACGTAAAACACAAACATTGGAGTATACTCCATATCATACTGTCTCTGAAGGCCTCTTGTCTCTGTGTCCCTGTTTTTCAGAACTGAAGCAATTTCACTTGAAAAACCTCAAAATCCTTGAACTTCACAAAAAATATGCTCACTAATGGAATGAATTGAGTACTACTGTTCAAAGTACAAAATGTACATGACAAGAGCTTCAAATGATATCTTCTAACAGTTCTAAGTGAACTCTTGCAAATAATATCCTGTTGGTTTACCTGTGCAAAATTGTGACCACTACTATGGAGTAATGGCCTTTGTAGCATGTTTAGAGGGCATTTTATACTGGTGAAAGTTCCTTCTGTTGGGGAGGGATATTATGCTTACTCCTTAAAAGTGGGAAGGTTCTTACAACTGGTAACAATTTTAGGTGGAATATTCCTCGCACTGGTAAGGAGAAGGTGTAAGAGCCCACCCCCTCCCACACCTCGTAATCTCTATATGTTTAGGTTCATGATAACCTTTGCCTTGTGCAAAAGCATGGTTGGTAAACCCCACAGTTAAATGGCATTCCCAAAATGCTTGTCAAGCTCTGCATTTTAGGAATATTTACATCCTGAAATTCTTACATGGAGGCTTTTCTCTACGTGTATAACTGTGTAATATTTCATAATGGTAACACTTATGAATTATTATGGATCCTTTATATAATATTTCTCAAGCTCAGGATGGTTGATTTCTTTGGGTATGTTCATTGACAGCTTCAACATCAGGAGAGCCAAAGACTTCTCCATTATGGAAAAATGGATGCTAAAGCCGTATTGGTGAAAGGGTAACTATTCTTTTTTTCTCCCCCATTAATAAGAAGAAAAAACTAGGTCACTACCACTATTGCCATAAACTTGGTCATTTTTTACACAAATGTTGAGAATGTGAGGTGGATATTCACAAGATGGATGTAGAGTGACATGAAAGATTTGGTCATTAGATAACTAATGCTTTCACCAATGATGTACGAAACAAGACACTCAAATTTGAGAACTCCTAAGGAGATGTGTGATGTTGTAATCAGCAACTTGTACAAAGAAAGTCATTGGGACCTAAATAGTAGTGCTTTCAACCATGTAACTAGAAACAACCAAACATTCAAAATTATATAGAATATTTCAAGGCCATTTCATGTTAGAGATATGTTGTCCAAAGGGGAACTTCATTCTAATATTGTAAACTCTAGATAGATTCAAGTTCACACTCCAAGAAAAAACAATAAAGATAATCAATAAACTTTTTATATGTGATTAGCTTATGCAAGAATCTTTTGTTAGTTGGGCGTATTACCATGTAAGGATTTTAGATGTTGTTCAATAGACATTGACAAAAATTATATTTTTTAATTGCATGTGGGTTTGTGGTTTAAGTATGGTATTTACAAACAAAACTTTGGCTATCAACTTGAGATCATTGTCAATGCCACAAAATTGAACAGATTTTTGCCTTTGCCAAAAGTGCTTGGGCTTTTTGAATAATTAAGGTTTCAACATTTTATCCCATAACTCAATGGCCATTAGAATTCCAAGGATGAAGCTCATAGTTTAGATTTGTTAGGGGTGCATATTAGGCAAGCAACATTGCAAAGTCAAAGAAAATCAATGTTGCCTCCTGAACTAATACATAGTGACCTTTGTGAAACTTTTCCTATTTATTCACTAATTAGGTCTTTATATTTCATAATGCTTGTGGATGATTTTTTAAATAAAATTCTCATATACTTCTTTTTTTTTTAAATTATTTGGGGTCAGTTTTATATTATTAAAAATGAGGTTGAAAATTTCATGGGAAATCAATTTAGATTATTTAGAAAAGTACATGTCAAACAATTTATTTCGTATTGTTAATATAATGGAATCAAACATCAATACACTTAACCTGAACACAACAAAATAGGGTCAATGAAAGAATAAATGTGTCATTATTAGACAAAATTAGGTCAAGGATGCATAGTTAAGAAATCAATTTGCACCCAAAAAAAAGGGCGATTAGTGTAAATTGAAGTCAAAATGATGCACAAACAAACCACATGTGACTCAATTCATAAAACACATCATGTCATGTACTTGAAAAGAACTCACCATTCTTCTCCCTATGATATTCTATAATTGACAATAAGGGCCACATCAAAGTGGTAAAAGCTTTCAAGACTCCCAAGGAATCCTGAAAATTCTCAAATTTGTCAAATTATGGATCTTGTAACTTTGCAAGCTCATAATTCTTGCATATGAGTTTCGATTGAAAAAGTTTCAACTACAAAGTTATAATCTTTGGAAAGAACTTTTCAATAACATACTAGACATTTCAATTAAAGGTCTTTTGATCCATGTTTTTTGAATTAAATAGTGGATGGGAGCCAAATTGCCAAGTTGATTCCATACCTTTTTTTTGTTTACAACTTGAGTTTCAAATCTTCAAATGGAGAATGTAACACATTTTCAATATCTACATTTCAAGACCTTCACAAAATTTAAAGAAAGCCTAGTTGGTATGTTCTTTACTATTTGCATGTTTTGTCCCAAAGATTTGAAACATTCTGAAATTCCAATTCTATAAATGGGAAAACAATTTGGGACTAGTGGGACTCACTTTCCCACACATTGTGAAAGTGTGTTTGAGTATTAGTACATTCTTTTGGCTTGTTCTCGTTCGTGTGCATTAGCTTTGGTCATGAACCCAAATTTAAGGTTGTTGCATTGTTAATACCACTACCTATATTTTGAATTGTTGTCCCACAAAATCAAAAGATAAATTTACCCCTCAAGATTTTTTTACAAAAGTCAAACTAAAATGCATTTCTTTGGTTGTAAGTTCTTTTCTCATGTACCCCATGAATAATGCAACAAGTTAGATGACATTTCTATGAAAAAAAAAATACATTGGTTATGATGAAAAATCAAAAGTTCATTGTGAAAACAACGGAAATTTGTAATAACAAAATACATGATATTTGATGGGTCAAACCAATACTTGTGCATGAGGTCATTTGACTAAATACATTACATCAATCCATTTATACTAACACCAAATTTTAGATTCATGTGAAACTTGAAGTCAAATGACTAGTTGAAACACTTCATAGCCTAACCATCGAACTTGGCAAGCCTAAGTTTATTTAGTTTCCATCAAAGGGCCCCATGTCCACAAAACTTTTGTCAATTTTCATCACATGTGAACTTATCCATTGATGATAATTCAATGTCATCATCCTATAAACTCCCACCATAATCATTATCTTTCAACTAACAACTTCATTCTTGTGCAAACTCAAACAACAAAGATAGTGAACTTCACCAAAGTGGTTCAAAGTCTATAATGGATGTGCACCATACAACTCAAGATGGATTCAATATCAAGGAATGATAGTTGGGAGCTAGTGGATTTGCCCCTAAGAAGAAAGGCAATAAGTTCCAAATGGATACTAAAATTGGAGCCCAACTTGGATGGTAAATCAAAGAAGCTAAATGGGTGTAAGCAAGATAAAGTGAATAATTGTTTTACCTTGTCAAAACTATAGCAAGTATATTTTAAATAACAATTAAAGCCATTATAAAATTGTGAAACATTTAATGTTTTTGCTTGAATGATACATAATAGGATATTTTTACACTAATTTGCATTAATTTTCAAATTCCAATTTGTAAAAGTAGGTTACAAGTAGGTTTTTTAAGAATACAAGGAGCTTTTGATGTCTACTTTTGAACATGGGCTTTTTGTTTCAAGTAGGTGTGAAGTAAGGTTTAACAAAGCGAAAAAAGGAAAAAAATGAATGGCTTGCAAAAATAGATTATGATCTCATATCATAAATTAGTACTATCTATTTGATTAATTTTTTTAATGAAAAAATATGTATGAAAACATATAAACCAATCAATTTCAAATCGATTTTTCATGTATTTTTTAAGGTCATCTAGTTTTTATGTTTTGGAAACTATATGATTATATATTTAATAAAACAAATGAATGTTACTTGACATATATTTTCACCTAATTTGATGTTTTTTTTGGTAGTTATATGTGTGACACATAGTTTAAGTGGAAAAGTTTACTTTTTTCTACATACTTTATTTTGCTTTGAACCAAATGTTAAGTTAATGGTTAAAGGTTACAAACATAAAGAAAGTGTGGATTACACTAAAATGTTTACATTGGTCATTAAATGTAATTTTGTTTGAAGGTTCATTGCCTTTGTCATTGAAAAGTTTTTGGAATGTAAATGTCTAATATGGGTTCATATGACCCATTTGGACACTTAAAACACAAGTTATGGCTAAAAGAAAGGCCATGAGTCAAATTGACAATTTGACTCTCGACCACTAAAAATCAAGAATCGACTCGATTTCCTTGCATGCAAGTGGCATGAGACATATCGTTGAAAAGTTCTCGATGAGGGCTAAAACTTTGCTTTAAACCTCATCTCAATTGGAGGTATGTACACAAAATTATGGGCCCCCAAAGTTTCGAAAGTCCCAACTTTGGGAATTTCAGGACTCCCACTTAGGAATCCCAAGACAAAATGACATTTGGGTGCCAATCCCATGGCCATGCACATAGTATATTATAAGGGGGAAGGTGGTGGTTTCCCCCAAGTCCGGGCCATGGTGAGTCTTGTGAGTCCAAATTTGCCCGTGGGTCATCCGTGCACCAAAAATGCTCCAACTATGCATTAACCAACTTGTTGTTTAGTTTGTGTAGGTCCGTGTGAGTAATTGAAGTGCTTGTCAATCTTCCTAGTCCTATCTTGGAACTTTAACACGCCCCTCTACCCTTGAAGTATTACGAACCAAGAAACGTGCCCCAATTCCTTCTCCTTCCGTTGTTTTGCCTTTGGACTCATGGTGGAGTCCATCAAGGGGTTGGGGGTGCGTCACATTCTATTTGGTTAGGGTGGGTCAAACCTATGGGTTGACCATAACTTCATTGCATGTCAAGAGTATGAGTTGAACCCCCCTTAATGTGATGCCCCATGTTTTGGTTGCGGGGCCTTATTTATGTGTTTCGACTTGTCATGCCATCATGGGCAACATGTCAAGCTTTTAAAACTAGCTCCTTATATGGAAATGATGGTGACCCATCCCTCCAAGTCACCTACCCCCTTCCCACAACTTGGGCGTGGATATTGAGTTTCAATCCCTTTGGACCTTTTTTGTGGGGGTTCCTTAGGCCTTGATGATATTCACACATCCTAATTGCCTTAAAGTGAAATGTGTAACTAACATTCAAATTTCTTTTAGACCACATAGTGCAAAAGTCGAATGATGTTTCTTGACATTTTGTTTTTACTTTTTTACCAATGGTGTTTTTTTTTGCCTACTCGAGGGGGGAAGCCTAGGCATGGGGAAAATATGACTCAATTACAAAGGTTTTTTTTTTTGCAATTACGAGGAATTTCAAGTGGAATATTTGTTGCACACACAAGCCCTAGTAGTTGCTTTACCTTTGGTTCCCCCTTGTTCACATGGTGCCCTTCCCTTAGAAGCCCCATGTTGAGATGTCAAGTTCAACTAGAGTTGACATTCATGATGTGCCTGGGTGACTGTTCTACATTCACATCGACTAGCGCACTTAGTGACCGTTCTACATTCACATCAACTAGTGGGCTTAGTGACCATTTTACATTCACATCGATTGGCGCGCTTAATGGCTGACATGATGGATCTTTGCCACTGTTTTTTTGGAGGACTTGTTGTCTTCCAAAGGTGTGTGTGTGTTTGCAAAAGCTCAAGCTCTCTCCCCCCCCTAATCTTTTCATGGTATCAGAGCCTGGTATAGGCTAAGGGTTGAGCAGTAAGCACAAGAAGCAAAGGAGGCGGTACGGTGGCAAGAGGTCATCATCTCTTCCCCCTTTGTGTTCACTACTACATCAGCGTCGGAGCTCTTCAGGAGGCACCGGTAAACGACATCGGATCGAGGAGCTGTCTTTGCCAAAATGAAGCTATTAGGATTGCATATTATATTTTGGACGAAATTTTGGGGTCGAAATTGCATTTTGGCATCATCTCGACCTCCATTTTTGAGTTAGTAGGCATTCGCGTGCTATTCGGACAAGATGTCAGACGACATCAATCAAATTGTTAGTGAGAAGCTTGACAAGAACAACTTCCATGCTTGGAAGTGCAGGATGACCAATTTCCTTATGGGAAAAGGATTTTGGGAGTATGTGGAAGGTGAGAATGAAGACCCTCCAGACAACCCAAGGAGAATGCCACTGCAATAGAGATAAAGGCATTCAAGGATTAGAACCAGGGTGCACACAAGGTCATGTATTGGTTGTTTGTCAGTGTTATAGACACTATGATTGGGCACATACAAGATGCTCACACTCCAGTAGAAGCATGGTAGAACTTGGTGCAGATGTTCTAGACAAATACAAAGGCAAGGAAGCTGCAGCTAAAGCAAAAGCTGCACACTTTGGAGAAGAAAAACATGTCTATCAATGAGTATTCATTGAAGATCAAGGGTATTGTTGAATCCCTTGCATCTATTAATGTATCTGTGGATGATGATGATTTGGTCAGCATTTGTCTAAATGGACTTGGAAAGGAATACAAGCCTTTCAAAACATCCATAATTGTCAGGGAGAATGTTCCCAACTTTCGGGATCTTGTGTCAATGTTGATTGTAGAAGAGAAAACCTTCAATGAAGATTGTTCTACACAAAACAAGAACAACGTAGAACGACATGCCTTTTACTCAAATACAGGTAGAGGTAGAGGACGACGTCGTGGTCAAGGCCAAGGTGGTGGCCGTTTTGGAAATCAGAATTTTGGACAGTCGTAATCAAATGAGTCACAACAACAACGGTCATATAGAGGTGGTGGAAGAGGCCAGACTCAAGGTAGGGGGGGCCAAAGAGGACGTGGCAATTGGAACAGACAACAATCTAGATCAGATTCTAGAGACTGTCATTATTGTGGCAAACCAGGCCATTGGGCTAGAGAATGTAGAAAAAAAGAAAGTGATATGAGGAATGGAAGACTGCAGCAGAATAATTATGCATCCTCAAGCAAGTAGGCTGAAGATAGGTATGAACATCTATTTGTTGTGCATCACATGCTAAATACAATGGCTGCAAATGTATCCACAAATGTTGATAATGTATGGTATGTGGATTTGGGAGCCTTTAACCACATGACCTATCATGGTGAGTGGTTTAGGGATGTCAAAAATCTGGAAAAACCAAGTTATGTAGAAACGGGAGATGACACAGCTCATCCCATTGCTCATATTGGGAATGTGCCATTAGCTATGCAAGATGGCAAGATAAAGTACTTGTCTGATGTATTTCATGTGCCCAATATCACAAATAACTTGGTTTCTGTTGGGCAAATGATTGAGCAAGGTTTGCAAGTTTGGTTCAACCCTAATGGCTGCTATGTTGAAGACTTCAAAGACAAATGTCATATTTTTGCTAAGGGCAAAAGAGTGGGCAAAATGTTTACTTTGGATGTAAGCATGCCTGAGGTGGAAACTGGTATGTTTGCATAAGGTGTAGGAGTTGTGGTTGATATGGACATATGGCATAAGCGTATCAATCATGTAAGTGAGCAGCGATTGAAATCTATGCAAAATTCATAAATTGTCATAGGTTTGCCAAAGTTTAAGGTGGATGGAATGCATAAGATATGTGAAGCATGTCAATTTGGGAAGCAAACAAATAATGTGTTTCCGCATGACAAGAATGTAAGTAAGAGAGCACTTGATGTAGTGCATTCAGATGTATGGGGGCCAACCAAAGATGACATCAATGGGAGGACGTTGCTACTATGTATCATTCATTGATGACCACACAAGGAAAACGTGGGTGTACTTCATGAAAGAAAAAAGTGAAATGTTTGCTCACTTTCAAATTTTCAAAATGTTGGCTGAAAAGCAAACATGGTTGCAAGTTAAGTGCTTAAGGTTAGATGGAGGGGGAGAATATTTTTCCAGTGAGTTTACTACATATCTGAAAATGCATGGAATTCAAAGACAATTTACATGCAAGTATATTTCGCAACAAAATGGAGTTGTTGAGAAAAAGAACAAGCACATTGCAGAGGTTGCTCATGCATTAATGGCTGACAAGAGCATGCCACATCATTATTGGGTTGAAGCAATTGCGACTATAGTTTACATCATCAATAGGACCCCCACAGCAACAGTGCATGGTATGACTCCAGAGGAAAAGTACAGTGGTAGAAAACTAGATTTGTCACACTTGAAAGTGTTTGGGTGCATTGCATATGTACATGTACTAGATGAGCTACGGACTAAGTTGGATTCGAAGGCTAAAAAATGTGTTTTCATTGGGTACTCACTTAAACAGAAAGGGTACAAATGTTATAACCTTGTCACACATGAAATGAGGGTGAGTAGGGATGTTGTGTTTGATGAAATGAGCAATTGGTATGTTAATGTAAAAGACTCTATTGGGGCTAATGCACACGAGCATGTGGTTGCAAAGAACGTAGGTCAGCAATCACAGACATTGAGTGGACCACGAGAGTCCCCTTCTAGTGGGTCTACTAATAGACCATGGAGTGGTAGGTTGCATCATAATAGTAGTCCTACAAATATAGGTGATGCATCATATAAAGGAAAAGAGAAGGTTGGTGAGCCCCTTGGTATGCCTGACATTTCTACATGATATTCACATGTAGATGGAGAGTCTAATGGCTCTGAGCAGAGCCTTGATGAGGAGTTTGGGATTCCAGCTATTAGGACACCTGGTGTGAGAAGAGCTAATGCAACAAAGAGGACACCACGGACAGATCTAGGTCCACACAGGTCTACCAGGGAAAAACGACCAATCCACATATTGATATATGATGGTTATGTAGCTCGCCATTATGCATATATGGCAAAGGTTGTGCAAGATGTTGAACCTATTTGTTTTGAAGATGCCGTTGGGCATGCACTTTGGGATAAAACCATGGATGAGGAGATGGTTGCATTAGATGTAAACATGACATGGGAGTTGGTGCTTTTGCCTGAAGGGAAAAAGGCTATTGGATGTAAGTGGGTGTACAAAGTGAAGCACAACTCGGATGGAAGCATAAGCAGGTATAAAGCGAGACTAGTAGCTAAAGGATATGCATAGACACATGGCATTGATTATGAGGAGACATTTGCTCCTGTTGCAAAGATGGCAACAGTGAGAGCTGTGATTGCAGTGGTTGCATCAAGAGGTTGGGTGTTACATCAAATGGATGTAAAGAATGCCTTCTTGCATGGTGAGTTACAAGAAGAGGTGTATTTGGACCAGCCACTTGGATATGAGGATATGAGTCACCCAGATTATGTGTGTAGGTTGCGTAAAGCCTTGTATGGACTAAAACAAGCACCGAGAGCATGGCATGACAAAATTGTAGAGTATTTTGTCACCATTGACTTTCATATGTTAGATGCAGATCATTCATTCTATGTGCGTAAAAGTGATGAAGGTATTATGGTCATCACTATCTATGTGGATGACTTGATTGTTGGGGGTGACAATGAGAAGGAAGTTGAGCATGTAAAAAGTTTCCTTAGGCAGAAGTTTGACATGAAGGATTTGGGTGAGCTCAAATTCTTCCTAGGCATTGAGGTCATCAAGACGCTTGAGGGTATATGGTTGTTATAGAGACAGTATGCATTGGACATGTTGTCCAAATATGGTATGGTTGGCTGTAAGCCCATTTCTATACCATTGGTCAGAATGGCAAGCTGAGTGCAGATGCAAGTGAGGTTTTAGAGGATACCACTATGTACAGGAAGATAGTGGGCAGTCTTATCTACATGATGATCATTAGGCCGGACTTAAACTACACAGTTGGGTTGGAGAGCTAGTTTATGCAAGTTCTTCGGAAGCCACATTTGGATGGTGTGAGGCACACACTATGCTATGTGAGTGCCACAACAGATTATGGTCTCTTTTATGAGGCTAGCATAGAGTTACAGGTGCATGGATACATAGATGCTGATTGGGCTAGTAGTATCTCATACAAAGGATCTACTAGCGGTTTTATGTTCTCTTTTGGGAGTGCTACTATTACGTGGAATAGTAAGAAGCAACCAACTGTTGCCTTGTCGAGCACAGAGGCAGAGTATAGGGGTGCTGGGATGGCAGCATGTGAGGTAGCTTGGCTCCGCAAGCTACTTGGAGATTTGGGGCTGCATGTGGATAGACAAGTTGTCATATATTGTGATAACCTTAGCAGTATTCAGCTAGCTAGGAACCCAGTGTTTCATGCACGGACGAAACACATTGAGGTTCATTATCACTTCCTTAGGGAGAAGGTCTTGGCATGTCAGATTGATTTTATTTATGTCAGCACAGAGGATCAAGTTGCTGACATCTTCACCAAGGTCTTGGGAGCTGAGAAGCATTGCCGATTCCGCAACATTCTTGGAGTGATGGAGTTGGAGTTGAGCTTGAAGGGGAGTGTTGAGATGTCAAGTTCAACTAGAGCTGACACTCATGATGTGCATGGGTGACCGTTCTACATTCACATTGACTAGCACGTTTAATGGCCGACATGACGGATCTTTGCCACTGTTTTTTTGGAGGACTCGTTGTCTTCCAGGGGTGTGTGTGTGTTTACAAGAGCTCAAGCTCTCTCCCCCCCAATCTTTTCACCCCATCCCTCTTTTCCCATTCAAAACCCCATTTTTTTCATTAAAGTCTTACCTTAAGGTGAGTAAGGGAATATGTTCATGTTGCAAGGGCCCAACTCACCCCCTTGGCCCTAGCTTCAACCTCTTCAAAAACCATTATGACTTTGTAAGCTTTTCATCCTTGCCATGTTCAAATTCTTTAATAGAGTTCCAATTGGAAATAAATTAAATTTTTTTAAGAAAACATGTTTAGGCAGCATTCATCCATTTGGCCCACCTTTTAGCTAATGAGCATTCAAACATGGTATTTGAGCACCTTCAAGATTTATTTGACTTAAAAGACTTAATTAATGACTTTTCCCATTTATTTTTGGTGTGTTTTTATGTTGTAACATGGCGTATTTTTGAGAATATAATTAAGGCCTTTGGTGTTGCAAGGATGTAAGCTTTAGCCAAACCTTATGGTGGCATTCAACCAATAGTAATAGGTGAGGTTTTTTATTAGTTGGTGAATAAGATTTTAAAAAAAAAAATTCATGATGCATTTTTTGTTCATTTGTCCCCCCATAGTTCAAGGTTCCAATTAGGGGAGGTTGTGAGGCAGTGGTGCGCACTATTTAGGAAACTTTAAATGTTCATTCTAATTGAGTGGTGTTGCAAGTAGACATTGCAAATGCTTTCAACATTATTTCCCATAAGGTTATATTTTAAGAGTTGCATGTTGTAGATGAACAATTGTTTCAGCTCATACTTTTCATATGTTGTTCTTTTATGCCCCATAATTCCCTCTTTCCTTTAATCACCACTCCCATCAGGGCGATTTGTTTATTATTTTGTCATCCATTAACACTTGTCAAAGAGATCTTTGTCAAAGGGATCTTTTGGGTGGTTCTTTTTTTGCCCTAGCTCATTTCCATGCATTTCGTAATTCGGCTAACCTTTTGCCATTTTGTTTATTTTTTTCCATTGCAAATGACACCCACATCATTGGGTTTATTTCAATTGTATTTTAAGATTTTCATCATTTCTCTTCCCAATTAGATTTGGTAAGCCTTACAGTTCAACCTTGCAAATGTGTTGTTTGGTCTCTTTCAGGTTACTTTTAAGATTATTGCCTCCATTAGGTTTGTGTACCTTTATTGGGGGCATTAGGTTTTTGGGTGTTTTTTTAAGGTCCTTTTCCTTCGCATCTTCTTTTCTCTAAAGAGGCTTTGGACGATGATGTTCAACACATAAATGTCTTTTTTTAATTGGGGGATGTGTAGGTGGCATTTGGGATTTTCACTCATTGTTTTGCCCATAGGCCTTATTACCTTCTTTAATCTTTCCCTTCATTCTCAGATTTTAAACGCCAACTAGCCTCCTTTGATTCGATCTTCATTCATGTATTTGGGAAATTATTTAAGGCCAATATATTTGGAGTGTTCGAAGGTTCCTCTAGTTCATCAGCAAATTTTTCTCTTCCCATCTCCAAAGGTGGGATAGGTTTTGTTTTTGTAGAGGTTATCACCCTAACAACATACATGGAGAGTTGAAGAATTGCCACCCCAATCATTGCATTAAATTTTTTGCAAGACAACCACCCATTTTTATTGGGGGCTATAGGGCCAACAATTCAAGTTGACATTCATTCTAAGCTCACCTTAGGTGGGCTTGCGCTGTTCTACCCCCAACTATTCAAGCTTCCATCCTTCCATTTGAATAATTGTCAAAGAGAGGAATGGATCATTTTTAGGAGAACATTTCGGAGAGTGTGCACGAACATTAATTTTTTAGCATCATGTTAAAGTTGTTTTCAAATTGTCATCACACTCAATGAGATCTTGCGCATGCCCAAGTTTAGATGTTTAATTTTTTGCCCACCAAGTCATCCCATTGAAAAAAATGGCCTCTAACATTTTTTCCTTAACATTACGCACCAAATTGGGCTTCCCCCATCCTATAGCTCATGGTCATTTTTGATGCATATGGCAGTCAACTAATAGATCTAACAAAGATACACCTACTTTGTTGTGTTCATGGGGGAGAGTGCATTGCCACACATGATACATTCTAGGATTATTTCACTTCCATTGTTAGGGATGTTAGGTTCCATCTTTTGCACGAGCAAACACATGTTCTCCCAATGGCATGTCACTAGTCATCAAGATGATGAATGGATATTGTGTTTATAACAAATGGTGTTCATATTTTGGTAGACATTATGAAAAAGTTGTGTTCATTGCAACTTGTCCAATGCAACTAAAAATGTTTACTAGATTACAACTAAAAAGACAAGTTGCAACATACATGATTTTTTTATAGTGAGATGTAATCATTGCTAACCCGATTCATACAGACTTTTTTCGCTAACTGTTTCTTTTCGAAAAATGGTTGTGACGATTGCAACTTAAGAGGTTGTGTTATATTGTGATTAACACCCTGAGGATGATTTCATCCTCTAGTCATAAAAATATTTGGATGTTTACGCCAAAAGGTGAACAACTTCCTTCATCAATGTGCCAACATGACATGGTTGACAAAAGGCTTTGGAGGTCCTCTTTCAATTTTACATTCATTCTATAGGTAAATGGTGTCATAGATAAAGGGTGTCAATGGCTCTTAAGAAAATTCAAGTTGCCACTATCTTTAAACCAATAGTTGTGGCAGCAAAAGAGGCCTTTTCTAAACTTAATGTCTTTCCAAATTTTTCGTCCATCTCCTTGCATGACTTATTTTATGCTACTACTAATGGGTTTACATCGTAGGTTTCGTGAATTTTTCCTTTTAGGGCTCCCCATTGTGCATTCTGCATTTTCGAATGTGGTTTTTTATTTGGACTTTGATGCTTTCTTTTTTCTTTTCTTGTTCCTTTGCTAGGTGTTTTTCCTTTACTTATTTATTTATTTATAAAGTCCTCACCATCATGGGGCACTTATTTTGTTTCAAATTAAATAGTTGCGGGTGCTTGACAAGTCCAACTCATTTTTTTTGCCATGAGCCAGTTTAATTGGCCCAAATATATAGGTGAGAAGGGGAGGACTTTGAGCAAAACATATGGGATTAAAATGAAGTGCTATTGGAACGCCCTTAAGGAACACATTGGGAACCTAGGGAACATATTGAGAACCTGATGGGAACCCATTGAGAACTTGAAAGGAACATGTTGGGAACAATGAAAAAATGAAAAAAAATCCTCCCCGCCCACCTAAAACTTAAAGGAAAAAAATCAAGGCACATTGAGTGCATGCTGAGCCTTCCCATTGGCTGCAAGAAATTTCTATTTCCAAAACTGTTTGTCACCATTTTGGGCCTGGGCTAAAGCCTAATACCCCCACTATAATCTGGGGGTACTTATAGTGACATTTCACTTCAAAAATGGAAACAACACAGGTCCTCACACACAATATGGACAACTTTGGCTCATTGATTTTATGCTTTGAATTTTTTTGCAATGATGTAGTTAATAAAGGTAAGAAACAAGAACTTACAAGAAACTCATATGTAATGAACTTGAATTAATACTGAAATTATCTCCAAATTACCTCTCACCCAGAATAAAAACATCTTACTTTGGCATGGAAATGTGGACAAGAAAAGATTCAAGCAATTCTGACATTCCAGCAGAACATACAATCTCTTGAAAATTACCAAAGTCATTTATACATTCTACAGAGCCAATAATCAATGAATTTTCAGCTCAAGGATTGGAAGCTTAATTGTGCTGTGTACAGTTTCATACCAAGATGTTTGGTCTTCACTTTGTTCCCTTAGCCATTGATTTGCTGAGATTATGAACCATGCTTTCCACTGTAATTCATGCTGTTGTTCCAAAAGGTGTGGAGTCGCATCCAGTTTGACATATGCTCATCCACTGATAGTACACAAGTCAGGTATGTCCAGAACCTTGCATCCCATCTCACACCAACTATGACTAACTCAATTCCTCTGCATTTTTATGTGTCCAACATTTCATCAAATACTGCATGACAAGTTAGCCTGTATCAATCATTGGGGATTTCAAAATGCTCAGGATTGCTGGAAGGACCATAATGAAAAAGTGTTGAGCAGAGGAGCAACAGTTCGCAAAGCTCTGGCTGTTGACTCCTACAACCCAGAGGACATAGCCACCAAAGTTCAGTGCTATTTGATTTGCAAGACTGCTAACCCCGCTCATCTATGGCAGCAGCTGCTCACTCAGAGTGCAACGACCTCAAAAATGGAATCAAAGTTTAGCACATAGACATTCTGACACATTCTGGCCATGTGGAGGACACTAACACAAACATCATCCTCTTAGACTTGCAACCACTTCAAAGGTTTGGACAGAAGAAAACTGCATTTGCTGGAAAGAATGACAGAAAATGACACCGCATGAAAGCTCAGCCTCTCTTCATTGCACTACATCTATTATCCAAGGCAGAGGGGCAAAGGTATGAGTACCCAGAATCCCCTGTACACTGCAGTGAAACTGATTCTTGTACAAGACTCTGCAGAGTAAGTTTGTGTACCACAGACTGTGAACTCAAGAAAGAGAGCACAATATGGGGCAACCATATTCCCTTTGTTGGAGTCATCACTCCACTCAAAGATGGAGAAGAGACCTATACCAAAGATGAAAGGAACAGTTTGAGGTTGGTAAGCAGTCAAAGAGGTCACCTGCATTAGAAGATGAAAGGAGTAGGTAGTTACTTTACCAGACTACAAACTACAGAAACTCCAGAAAAGCTAAGGAACAGTTGATTTGATAGACTATTACATGACTAAAACTCATAAGGGAATGAGAGCATGTATTTGCCAGCAAACGATGAACATGAGCACATGATATGTTGACCTTACTTCATCCTCCAATCAATGGTCAATTTGAGGACATTGACTCCTTCACCAATGTCCACCAACTTTATGAAACTCATGAATTAACTTGTTCAGAACCAGGTGTCACCATATGACAAGCATATATCTTCATGAACCCACTGCCTGTACAGACTCCACTACACGGACTGAAATATCATAAGATGAAATATCATAAGATGTTCCCAAGATCAACTCAAATACCATGCACAAGCTCCCCCAGTCTTGAGGGAAAGATAGCATAGGAAGGACACATGTATCCTGTGAGACTGGAAGCTGCAACAGCAATTCCTGGCAGTGTCAATAGTTTCTGGATGCAGGTGCCCACTTGATGCTACATCCAATGCTGTGAACAAAACACCCACAAAACTCAGAGTACTTCAAAAGTAGAACAATAATAAGCTTCAACATTTCACAATGTAAGTGGGATTCCTTTGGTTTCTGTTGTGGAAAGTCTAGCAAATGACTTTCATCAGGAATCCAGGGACAAACTGAAAGTAAGATATTTTTCTCTTCATGAAGGTGGCAGAGCTACGAGCAATAGATGAATTAGCATAAACAATATAATTGTTGTAAACAGGTGAGTCAAGGGAGCCAACCTGGGCTTTTGTGAACCACTCACTGGCATGCCTGAAAGTGTACAATCCAATGCTTCTTGAATATCCCTATCAGCACATACACAATCTTCACTCTAAATTGTCTACTAAACTCCAAAGGCTACACAATAGCACACAGTGGCACTCATACTAGATGGACAGGTTAACACATACAACAATTGGCTGCCTTGTGAATGATTGTTCCTTGTGACAGAAATCTGTGTCCTAAATCACAGTTCTGGAAGCACCACAAAAAACTCAACTGTCTAGTAACCCCAATCAAAAACCTGTTAACAAAGATGTCACTCTACATGACCCTCATTGGTGAGCTGTGGATGGTGAAGAAAGAGCTTATGTGACACATGCTACAGAACATGTGGATCTCCTCTCTCAATCAACAAGTGTCAATTGCCCAATGATTTTAACTATGTAAAGCTTGCATCATGTCATCACCCTCCCTCCAAAAAGTACTACACCAGCATCATAACTTGTGGAAAACGAAACTTTACTATCAGGGCTTCTATTTAACCTCACACATATCTTTGAAATTTGCAGAGAAATCTCCAGAACAACAATTTGAAGGTAATGCAGCAACAAGTGCAATCATAATGTTATGAGAGCCACTCACAAAGTGTCAGACCATCAGCTTCATCACAAATAGCACTGATGAGCTGCAATGACTGGTCACTGAATTCATCAGCTCCCAATGGTCGGTGGAGGTAAGTGTATAACTATCTGCCCAAAATCTGGGCTAATGACTCAAAAAAATCAGTGGTCTGAGTTGTTTAGCACTTCCAGAAGCAACTGGAGATCCAGTCATGATGCTGGCTAGCACTCAGGAGAAATAGCTAATCAAAGAGTAAATAGTATCCACATTCAAGCTGCAACAAGTTTAAAGAGTGTTGAAGTACAGACCTCCCTGTGGTAGGAGTGCTACTGCATAGTCAAGAATT
>Ga0116228_10000517_pt1 | contig 29448 bp, 25 predicted proteins | sample S1TSphfallax_2_FD_89694 | JGI IMG/M metagenome (GOLD analysis project Ga0116228, IMG submission 89694) | Host-associated microbial communities from peat moss isolated from Minnesota, USA - S1T2_Fc - Sphagnum fallax MG | ecosystem: Host-associated > Plants > Peat moss > Unclassified | place... | reverse complement strand
CCGTCATCTATACCGCGGTTCGTGGCGCGATAAACGGCGGCGGATTGGCCTGTCGGCAGATTGGCCTGTCGGCAGATTGGCCTTTACTTATCCTGGCTATCTGGCCATATAGCTAATCTATGGAAGTGTCTACCTATGAAGCCAAGAATCGCCTGAGCGCCCTGCTTGCCGAGGTCGCGCGCGGCGTCGATGTGACCATCACGAGACGCGGCCTGCCCGTCGCCAAGCTCGTCCCGGCGACGCCGATGTTCGACCCCGAAAAAGCCCGCGCCGCCGCCGCCGGCCTGCGCGACACGAGCCGTGGCGTGACGCTTGGCGGCCTCAGCATCAAGGATCTCGTTGACGACGGCCGTCCTTGAGCTTCGTGCTCGACAATTCCGTTGCCCTCGCCTGGTGCTTCGAGGACGAGCAGACAGCTTCCATCATGGCCCTGCTCGACCGGGTCACCCGAACGGGCGCCTTCGCGCCCTTGCTCTGGCCGCTCGAGGCGCTGAACGGCCTGCTCTGCGCGGAGCGCCGCCGCCGTCTGGATCGTGACCGCCGCACCCGCCTCGCCGGCTTTCTGCGCGCGCTGCCCGTCATGCTGGACCCAAGCACCGCCGACCATGCCTGGGACACCACGGCGAGCCTCGCCGAGCGGCACGGTCTGACCATCTACGACGCTGCCTATCTGGAACTCGCCCAGCGCCGCAATCTGCCCCTCGCGTCCCTCGACCAGGCCCTGCGCGCGGCCGCCGCGGCGCGCGGCATGGAGGTTCTCGGCTAGCGGAGCGAGTCCTTCATTTTGCGGCCGGCACGGTGGTGACCGGCGACATTGGCGATTTCCTTCCGATCCACCGATTCTTTCCGCTGCCGGGGCTTCTCGACCCGTTTAGCCGCAAGGACGTCGTTCTTTTTTGAAAAAAAGAACGACTGCCTTTTTCCTATCCCTTTTCCAGCCCCGCCACCCGAGCCTCCAGCGCCGCCAGACGGGCCTCGGCCACTTCCTGCGCGGCCCGCGCATTTGCCGCCAGTTCGGTCACTGCCTCCAGCTCGTCGCGCCGCACCAGCTCCAGCCGGCGGATCGCCTCGTCCACGCGGGCGCGGACCACCGCCTCGACTTCGTCGCGCAGTCCGGCCAGGGCGGAGATCGCACCGCCGGCGACGCCGGCCAGGTCTTCGAAGAATCGTGGTCTATCGCTCATTGCTAACTCCGCCGCGTTACCGCGCCGTCAATCTTGTCCCGCGTAGGCTGCCTTGCAACAGCTTTCCGGGCGCCGTTCACCCGACCCACCCTTCACCCGAGACCAGCAAACACCTAAAGCAGCCCCATGATCCTCGTTACCGGCGGCGCCGGCTTCATCGGTTCCTACCTGCAAGGCGAGCTGTTCGCGCGCGGCCTGGAAACCGTGATTTGCGACCGCCTCGGCAGCCACGGCAAATGGCGCAACATCGCCCGCCATCCGCCGGGCCGCATCGTTCCGCCCGACGAGCTGGAGGACTGGCTCCACACCCATCCGCCGCTGGAGACCGTGTTCCACATGGCGGCGGTGAGCGAAACGCTCGCCACCGACGGCGACCATGTGTGGCGCACCAACGTCGATCTGAGCCTCCGCCTGTGGGAATGGTGCGCCCACCGCGGCGTGCGCTTCATCTACGCGAGCTCGGCGGCCACCTACGGCGACGGGGAGGCCGGCTTCGACGACGATCCCGGCGCGCTGCCCCGGCTGCGGCCGATGAACCTCTACGGCTGGTCGAAGCACGTGTTCGACATGCAGGTGCTGGATCGGCTGCGCCGGGGCGCGCCGCGGCCGCCGCAATGGGCCGGGCTGAAATTCTTCAACGTCTATGGGCCCAACGAATACCACAAGGCGAACATGATTTCTGTGGTGAAAGTAAAATACGACGAAATTGCTGCGGGTGGCGCGCCCACCCTGTTCCGCTCCACCTACAAAGGCGTGCCTGACGGCGGCCAGGCGCGCGACTTCGTTCATGTCGCCGACACCGCCGAAATCATGCTCTGGCTGCTCGATCACGCGGGGGTGGACGGGCTGTTCAATGTCGGCACCGGCACGGCGCGGACCTACCTGGACCTCGCTTATGCGGTGTGCGACGCGGCCGGTGTGCCCCGCGCCGCCACATTCGTGGACATGCCCGACGAGCTACGCCCGCAATACCAGAATTTCACCGAAGCCCGCATCGACCGTCTGCGCGCCGCGGGCTACACCGCCCCCTTCACCTCGCTCGAGGACGGCGTCGCCAGCTACGTGAAAACCTACCTCACCCAGCCTGACCCGTACCGGTAAATGGCCCGCTCATGATGGCTGTCATTCCTTTCCCGGACATCGATCCGGTCCTGGTGCAGATCGGCCCGTTCGCCATTCGCTGGTATGCGCTGGCCTACATCGCCGGTTTGCTGATCGGCTGGTGGGGGGTGCGCCGCCTGGTGCGCCGTCCCCCCGCCGCCGCCACGCCGGAACAGGTGGACGATTTCCTCACCTGGGCGACGCTCGGCGTGGTGCTGGGCGGGCGGCTCGGCTATGTGCTGTTCTACCAGGCCGGCACCTATTTTTCGCACCCGCTCGCCATTCTGCAGGTGTGGAACGGCGGCATGAGCTTCCATGGCGGGCTGCTCGGCGTGGTTACCGCCATCATCCTGTTCACCCGCCGCAACCACATTTCTACGCTTGGATTCGCCGATAGGATCTCCGTTGTGGCACCCGTGGGGCTGGGACTCGGTCGCTGCGCAAACTTTATCAATGGCGAACTTTGGGGCCGCCCCGCACCGTTCGATCTGCCCTGGGCGATGACTTTCCCCCGCGCCGGCGACATGATCCCGCGCCATCCGAGCCAGCTCTACCAGGCGCTGCTGGAAGGCTTGCTTCTGTTCCTGGTGGTGTTCGCCTTTTCGCGCCGCCGCGGCATGTTCTTCCGCCCCGGCCTGCTGACCGGCATTTTCCTGGTCGGCTACGCCTGCGCCCGCATCACCGGCGAGTTCTTCCGCCAGCCGGACGACTTCCTCGGCTATCTGTGGGCGGGCGCCACCATGGGACAGTTGCTCAGCATTCCGGTCCTGCTCGCCGGCGTCGGCCTGATCGTGTATGGCCTGCGTCATGCGGTGCCCGAGGAGGCCGCGATTGCCGGAACGGCTTGACGCCTTCATGGCGCGCGCCAATGCCGCCTACTACGCCACGCACGATCCGTTCGCCGACTTCACCACCGCCCCCGAAATCAGCCAGGTGTTCGGCGAGCTGCTGGGCGCCTGGGCCGCGATCGTCTGGCAGCAGCTTGGCAGTCCCACCCCGGTCATGGCGGTTGAAGCCGGACCCGGCCGCGGCACGCTGATGGAAGATGCAAGCCGCGCCACCGCCCGCATCGCGCCCGCCTTCCACGCGGCCGCCCGGGTCCATCTGATCGAAACCTCGCCCCGGCTGCGTGCGCAGCAATCCGCCCGGGTGCCGGATGCCACCTGGCACGACGACATTGCCGGCGTGCCCGCAGGCCCGGCCATCGTCATCGCCAACGAATTCCTCGACGCGCTGCCGATCCGTCAGTTCGAACACGCCAAAGGCGCCTGGTACGAGCGTGCCCTACAGGACGGCCGTTTCACCCTCGTTCCGGCCGACGCGCCGGGCGAAGCGACCGCCGCGATCGGCGACGGCACGGTCATCGAGCGCGCGGAAGCAGCCGGCGCCTGGGTGCACAGCGTATCGACCCGCATTGCGCGCGAGACCGGCGTGGCCCTGATCCTGGATTACGGCCCCGCCACACCATGCACCGGCGACTCTCTGCAGGCGCTGCGGGGCGGCAAACCGGCCGATCCCCTGATCGACCCCGGCTCGGCCGACCTTACCGCCCATGTCCCTTTTGCGGCCCTGGCCGACGCGGCGCGCGCTGGCGGTGCGCGTTCCTGGGGCCCTGTGCCGATGGGCATTTTCCTCACCCGCCTCGGCCTGTGGCAGCGCGTGGACGCGCTGGCTGCCGCGAACCCGGCCCACGCGGGCGCGTTGCGCGACGCGGCGCACCGTCTCGCAGCGCCGTCGCGCATGGGACATCTGTTCAAGGCCTTCGCCGTCACCCGGCGGGACGCGCCCGCCCCACCTGGATTTGAGGGGACTGGACTCGAGGGGGCTGGATTCGAGACGTGACCGCCGAATATCTGACCCATCCATCGCTGACCGTCCGGCACGGCTTCTTCACCCGCCGCGGCGGTGTGAGCCAGGGCCCCTATGCCAGCCTGAACGCCAACCTCTCCGGCGGCGATGATCCTGCCCATGTCGCCGAAAACCGCTCCCGCGTGGCCGCGGCGCTCGGTGTCGCACCCACCCGTCTGCTCGGCCTCAAGCAGGTGCACGGCAGCGACGTGATCACGGTTCACACGCCATGGGCGACCGGCAAGGGACCCGCCGCGGACGCGCTTGTCACCAACCAGCGCGGCATTGCGCTCGGCGTCATCACCGCCGACTGCGCGCCCGTGCTGTTCCATGATGAAGACGCCGGCGTGATCGGCGCCGCCCATGCCGGCTGGCGCGGCGCCGCGGCCGGTATCCTGGAGGCGACCATCGCCGCCATGCACGCACTCGGCGCCACACGCATCACCGCGATCGTGGGCCCGTGCATCGGCCCGCAAAGCTATGAGGTAGGGCCCGATCTTTACCAGGCCGTGCTGCCCACGCTGCCCGGCGCGGAGGCCTATTTCAGCCCCGGCCGGCCGCCCGACCGGCGCCATTTCGACCTCGCCGGCTACTGTCTCGCGCGGATGCGGGGCGACAGTCTCGCGCGGATGCGCGGCGACGGTGGTGCGCGGATGCGCGGCGACGGTGGTGCGCGGATGCGCGGCGACAGTGGTGCGCGGATGCGCGGCGACAGTGGTGCGCGGATGCGCGGCGACAATTTTGGCCGCCTCCGCGGCGACAATTTTGGCCGCCTCCGCGGCGGGAACATACAAGCCGTCCACGCCCTGGGGGTGGACACGCTGGCTGACGATGAACGATTTTTCAGCCATCGGCGCCGAACCCTCAGCGGCGGCGGGCCGATCGGACACCAGATATCAGCCATCACGCTCTGACAGCCGGACCCGCATCCGAGACCCAAAGGAGAGGCGCATGACGACCCGCCAACAGCTATCGCCCGATGCACTCGCCAGTGCGACGCGGGACATCAGCCGCCATATCGCCGGCCTGGCTGACGAACTGATCCACATGCATCATAACCGCGCCGGCACTGCCAACAGCGTGGTGTCTCATCAGCTCGACAAGATCCGGGACCAGATTGCGCTTCTCAGCGCGGTGGTGAATGATCTGGCCCAAGCGGAACAAGCCTCGGCGGAACAACAGACGTAAGACGGCCCTTCAGGTTACGTGGGTAACCGGAGGGCTCCATCGTCATGTACACGGCAGGAGCTAGCCCATGGACAGCCACTTCAAACCAACCGTTCTCGACAAGCCTCTGCGAGGGCGGATTTACGACAGCATCATCGAGACGATCGGCAACACCCCGCTGGTGCGCATTCCGCGCATCAGCGCCGAGGAAAACCTGCAATCGGACGTCGTCCTGAAGCTGGAATTCTTCAATCCGATCGCCTCGGTGAAGGACCGCATCGGCGTCAACATGATCCTTGCGCTGGAGCGCGACGGGCTGATCACGCCCGATACCACGCTGATCGAGCCGACATCCGGCAACACCGGCATTGGCCTGGCGTTCGTTGCCGCCAGCCGCGGCTACAAGCTGATCCTGACGATGCCGGAGAGCGTCTCGATCGAGCGGCGCAAGATGCTGGGCTATCTCGGCGCGCAGCTTGAGCTCACGCCGCGCGAAAAAGGCATGAGCGGCGCCGTCGCGCGCGCCAAGGAATTGCTGGCCTCCACGCCCGGCGCGGTGTCGCCTAATCAGTTCGCCAACCAGCATAACCCTGAGATACACCGCCAAACCACGGCGGAGGAAATCTGGCACGATACCAACGGCGAGGTCGACTACGTCATCAGCGGCATCGGCACCGGCGGCACGATCACCGGCGTGGCCCAGGTGCTGCGGCCGCGCCGTCCGGGGATCAAGTTCATCGCGGTCGAGCCGGAGGCAAGCCACGTGCTGTCCGGCGGCAAACCCGGCCCACACCCGATCCAGGGCATCGGCGCCGGCTTTGTGCCCGAAGTGCTGGCGACCAACGAAATCGACGAAATAATCCAGGTCGGCAACGACGAGACCTTTGCCGCGGCACGGCGCCTGGCCCGCACCGAGGGTATTCCCGGCGGCATTTCGTCCGGCGCCGCGCTGGTGGCCGCGCTGACGGTGGCTAAGCGGCCGGAGGCTGCCGGGAAGCGGATTGTGGTTATTATCCCGAGCTTTGCGGAGCGGTATTTGTCGACGCCGCTGTTCGAGGGGCTGTGATACACCTGATAGGCCAGGGGCTTGGCCCCTGGCCCAGGACGTAAAGCAAGCAGTTCCTTTTATGAACTCCGATGACAAGACCTTCGCGCTTCGCATGATTCCCTACGGGGTATTCGTCGTTACAGCCGCCAATCCCGCAACGCTGCAAGCCGCGGCCAGCACGGTTCATTGGCTGACCCAAACGAGCTTTTCGCCCTGTCTGCTGAGCGTCGCCATCCGTGCCGACCACCCCATGCTGTCGCTCATCCGCCAGACAAAACGGCTTGCCATCAACATTCTCGGCAAGGACGACGCCGCCGAGGCCTTTACCTTCTACCGCCCGGCGTCGCTGACCGGCTCGTTGCATGACGGCACGGCGAAGCTGGGCGGCTGGGGTATCGCGTGGGGCCGCCATGGCAACGTTCTGCTGAACAACGCGGTTTCCGTCCTGGAATGCGAATTGCGCGGCATGGTCGAGGCGGGCGATCATTTCCCCGTCATCGTCGAACCGATCGACGTCCATGTCCGGCTGCCCCCCGAACGCCGCCCCGACCGCATGACCTTGCACATGGACGAACTCGGCGAAACGATTTTCTATGGGGGGTGAGTGATGACCGTGCTGTGCTGCGTTCGATTGCTGACTCCCCTGCTCGCCGTGCTGCTCGCAGCCGCCGGCGCCACGGATGGTCCGCGCTACACCGCAGGCGGCGATCTCGTGGTGCCGGCGGATTATCGGACCTGGGTTTTCATGAGCGCCGGAATCGATATGAGCTATTCGGATCAGCCGGCGATGCAAGGTCAGTCGATGTTCGACAACGTGTTCGTCGATCCGGCGGCGTGGGACGCGTTCAAGGCGTCCGGCCATTGGCCCGACAAAACGATGTTTGCCTTGGAAAACCGCGGCGCCGCGACCAAGGGATCAATCAACAAACTCGGTCAATATCAAACGCAGGACGTGATGGGCGTGGAGTTCCACGTGCACGACGAAGCGCGCTTCAAGGGCGGCTGGGGCTTCTTTGCGGTCGACGATCACGGCGCCGGCAAGTTCATTCCGTATGCGGCGTCATGCTACGCCTGCCATCTGGCGCATGGCGCTGTCGATACGACCTTCACGCAGTTTTATCCCACCGCCAGGCCGATTGCCGCCGGCCACGGCACTTATCATGAGAAGGACGCTGCGGGGCCGTGAAGGCAAGGGATAGCAGGGAAGCAGTTCTTTCTTGAAAAGAATAACCAAAGAACTTTTGCTGGTTTGAAGGCAGTTGGCATGCCGTCGCGGCGCACCCTCAACGACCTCGCCGAGGCGCTCGGCCGGGCGACCACCACGAGCCGTCAACTGGTGGAAGACTGCCTGGCCCGGATCGAAGACCCCGCGGGCGAGGGCGGAAGGACCTTCATCCGCATATACGCGGCGCAGGCGCGCGCCATGGCCGACGCCATGGATGCGCTGCGCCGCGCCAATCGCGCGCCGGGCCGCTACGCCGGCACTCCCATCAGCATCAAGGATTTGTTCGACATAGCAGGCGAAACGACCACCGCGGGCTCCATGGTTCTGGCAGACCGGCCGCCCGCGCAACAAACGGCGCCTTCGATCGCGCGTCTGCTGGCCGCCGGATTCATTCCGGTCGGCCGCACCAACATGACCGAATTTGCCTTCAGCGGTGTCGGCATCAACCCTCATTACGGCACCCCAAGATCGCCCTGGGAGCGGCCTTCCGGCGACCCGGCCGCCGGGCGCATTCCGGGTGGCAGTTCGTCCGGCGCGGCGGTTTCTGTCGCCGACGGTTTTGCCGCTTGCGCCATCGGCACCGATACCGGGGGCTCGTGCCGCATTCCGGCAGCCTTGTGCGGCATTACCGGCTACAAACCCACCGCCCGCCGCATTCCGTTGCAGGGCGCCTACCCCTTGGCGCCGTCACTCGATTCGATCGGCCCCTTGGCGCGCTCGGCCGCCTGCTGCGCCACACTCGACGGCATCCTCGCCGGTGATCCAGACCGCGCCGTTCCCCGCATCGAGGTCTCCCGCCTGCGCCTGCTGCTGCCGACCAATATCGCGTTTGCCAACATCGATGATGCGGTCGAGCACGCCCTCGACCGCGCCGTGCTGCGCCTGGACGCGGCGGGCGCCCTGATCGACCGCCGCGCGCTGCCGGCGTTCGACCAGATCACCGAAGCACACGCGCGCGGCGGCTTCGCGGCAACCGAGGCTTTCGCCTGGCACAGCCGCCTTCTGGCGACCGACGCGCATCGTTACGACCCGCGTGTCGCCAGCCGCATCCTGCCGGGCGGCGACATGTCGGGCGCCGATTATGTCCTGCTGACGCAAGCGCGCGCCCACATCACGCGTCAGTTCGAGGCCGATATGGCGCCGTATGACGCCCTGATCCTGCCCACGGTGCCGATCGCGCCGCCGCTGATGACCGAGTTCGCAACAGACGTCTCCTATCGCCGGCTGAATTTCCTGCTCCTGCGTAACCCGTCGGCGATTAACTTCCTCGATGGCTGCGCCATCAGCCTGCCGTGCCACGCACCGGACCATCCGCCCGCGGGACTGATGCTGGCGGCCCCGGCGATGCAGGACGCAACGTTGCTTGCGATGGCATGCGCGATCGAGGCCGTGTTGAGCTGACGGCGAAGGCCACGCGCTGATCCCGCGCGGCAAGACCCCCCGCGCGGCAAGACCCCCGCGCGGCAAGACCCCCGCGCGGCAAGACCCTCGCGCGGCAAGACGAAAGTGCACATTTCGGACGCCGCCCCCGCACGAAATTCACCGGCGCCGCCGCAATCCCGCCCGAATCGCCCGGGGCGTATGGTAAGCGTGCCGCGTATGTGCGGGGTTTGTACTAATTTTGTGGGCGGCCACGCTGCCGAATCGATAAGTTAGATTGTTTTCGGTCAACAGCTAAGTTATTGTCGAGGAGTTGTCTTTTTAAAGGCGCCATTCGCTGACGTGTAATAATTTTTTATCCGTTACCGGGCTGCGGAGTCGATTTCCACCGGCACCGCTTGGATCATGGTTGCCGCGGGGGGCAAGGTTGCGGAAGGCACGGCGGGGACACCTGGGGTGGATAGGGGGGGTTCTGCTTGCCGCGATCGCTGTGGCCACGCCCACGCCCAGCGCGGGTGCGGCCGACGATTCGCCGTGGCGGTCGTTGGCCGACCGCGTGTTCCGGTCGGTGGCGCAGAACGCCGACCTGCCGCACGCCGTGGTTCCGCGGGCGATCACCGAGGGCGCAGACGGGTTCCTCTGGATTGGCGGCGATACCGGCCTGTTGCGGTGGGATGGCTATGAATTCCGCGACTATCCGGCGAGCCCAAACCTGCCCGACGGCGTCCGCACCGCCGAAATCCAGACATTGCATACCGATGCGCAACGGCAATTATGGGCCGGCACCCAATCGGACGGCCTCGCGCGCTACGATCCCGCACAGGAAAGGCTGGTCTGCGTCAAGCTCGTCGACGCCCGCTGCGGTACGCAGCGTGTCTGGTCGATCGAGGACGACGGCACCCACGGACTTTGGGTGGGCACCAGCGTCGGACTGTTCCGGCTCGACGCCGGCGGCCACGTGGTCGGCCAATGGCATTACCCGGCGCAAGCGGGCGCCGGCCATCCAACCGATGATGACGTGCTCGCCGTGCTGCGCGACCACGCCGGCGTGCTGTGGGTTGGTACAAAGAGCGGTCTCGTGCGCAGCGCCGACGAGGCGCAGTCCTTTTCGCCGGTGCCGCTCGACGGCAGCGCGGCGCCCGCGGTGTCGACGCTCATGGAAGACACCGACGGACGCATCTGGATTGGAACCCGGCAAAATGGCGCCTACCTCATAGGGGCCGATCGCGCGCCGGCACGCATCATCGCGGCGACCGCGCCACGCCCCGACAACGACACGGCGCCGGGCGTCTCCGCGTTACTGGAAGTGGGGCCAGACCGCATCTGGCTCGGCACCTATGGCAGCGGCATTGTCGAGGTGGACGCCGAGACCATGCGGACGCAGCGGATCATGCATGACCCGCTGTCGCCAAACGGCCTCGATGGCAACGGCGTGCAAGCCCTCTATCGCGATCGCTCCGGACAGGTTTGGGTCGGCACCGAGGCGGGCGTCAGCCAGTTCAACCCGGACCGGGGTGTCACGACGGTTTTCACCCGTCCCGGACGGCAGGACGGACTGCCGGGCGAAGGCGTGATGAGCATTTTCGCGGCACCGGACGGGAAAATCTGGACCGGGGTGCAGGGTGACGGGTTCGCCGTGCTGGACCCGTCAGGCGCGCTGACCGTGCGAAAACTTGGGCACGAGGTGTATGCCATGGCGCTGGCGCCGGCCGGCGGCGTGCTGCTCGCGACCAACGGTGGATTGTTTCTCGCCGATTGCAATGGGCAGAACATCATCCCGCTCACCGTGCCGAGCCTGAGCCCGACCGCCGATTTCCGCACGCTGCGGACAGTGGGCGATACGGTCTGGCTCGGCGCGCACGATGGCGGATTGTGGCAATTACGGGTGGACGCGCAGGGCCACATCACCGTCCTGCGATACGAGACAGCACCGCGATTGACCAATGCGGTTGTCGAGACGATCGGTGCCGCGCCGGATGGCCGGCTCGCCATCGGCGCCTATGACGGGTTGAACCTGCTGGACCCCGCGTCAGGCGCCATCGAGCGTGTCGTGCCAAACCCCGGCAAACCGGGCGGCCTCGATGCCGGCACGATACTCTCACTCGGCAAGGACCCGCGCGGCCGCCTTTGGGTGGGAACGATCAACGGGCTCGACATCATGGAGGGCCGCGATCGGACCACCGGGCGGCCGTTGTTCCGGCACCTCGGCGTGGCTGACGGACTTCCCAACGCGTCCGTCGAGGGCATGCAACTGGATCGAAACGAGCAGATGTGGGTCTCCACCGACATGGGCCTCGCCGTCATCGACCCGGAAAGATTGACCATTCGGGCCTTGCAGCGCGCCGATGGCCTGGCGATTACCAATTACTGGTCGGAATCCGTGGCAAGCACGCCGGACGGCGACCTGATGTTCGGCGGCATCGGCGGCCTGACCGTGGTTCACCCCGCGGCCGCGCTGCCATGGAAATATCAGCCCAGGGTGGCGTTCACCGCAGCGCGGATCGGCGGCGTAGCGGTGCCGACGAACCTGCCGGATGGCACGTTGCTGGTGGTGCCGCCGAGCGCGAACAGCCTGGCGGTCGAATTCGCCGCACTGGATTTTTCCGCACCCGCCCTCAACCGCTATCGCTACCGGCTCGATGGTTTCGACACCGAATGGGTGGATGCGGACGCGGCGCACCGCGTCGCGGCCTACACAAACCTGCCGCCCGGCGCCTACAGGCTGCGTCTGCTCGGCTCCAACCGGGACGGGCAATGGGCCGACGCCGAGGCAGCGCTGCGTATCGAGGTATTGCCGGCCTGGTACCAGACATTGTGGTTCGATTTCACCGCCAGCGCCGCGGCGGTGCTGGTTGCCGCCGCGGCGCTACGCGGCTGGACCGCCATCCTGCGCCGGCGCCAGCGCGAATTGGAACGCCAGGTGGCGGATCGTACCGGCCAGCTTTCGATCAGCCGGCTTCAGTTGCAGCGCGCCAACGCCGAGCTAGAGGAACGCGTGGCCGAGCGGACGCAGGCGCTGGTGGAACGAACCGGCGCCCTGGAAGCCAGCGAGGCGCGCTTTCGTGCCTGGTTCAACAACGCCGAGGATGCCGTGTTCGTGGTGCAGGTCGAACCGGACGGGCGTTTTGTTTACGAAGCGGTCAATACGGCGGTGGAGCGCGTCTTCGGCATCGTCGCGGCGGCTTTCGCGGGTCGATCGCCCGAGGCGGTTTGGCCGCCCGATTACGCCGGGGCGGTGCTGGCGCGCTACCGCGAGGCGGCGGAGGGCGCGCCGATCCAGTTCGAATCGCGCTTCGTCGCCACCCATGGCGAGCGGCTGCTGGATAGCTGGATCGTGCCGTTGCGGCACAAAGTGACCGGGCAGGTGGAGCGGCTGGTCAGCGCCTCACGCGACATTACCGAGCGGCGCGCGCTGGAGGCACGCCTGGCGCAGGCACAAAAATTGCAAGCGCTTGGTGGTTTGGCAGGCGGCATCGCGCATGATTTCAACAACATTCTCCAGGCGGTGGGCGGCGCGGCCGCGCTGATCGAGCAATGGCCCGAGGATCAGGAGAAAATTCAGAAGCTCGCGCGCAGCACCATTGCCGCCGCCGAGCGCGGCACCTCGATCACCAGGCGGCTACTCGCCTTCGCACGCAGCGACGAACTGCGGACCGAGGCGATGCCGACCGCGGAGGTGCTGGAAGGCCTCGCCGAGGTGCTGACATGTACGCTCGGCAGCACGATCATTGTCCGCACCTTGTTTGCCCATGACCTGCCCCCGCTGCTGGCGGACCGCGGTCCGCTGGAGACGGCGCTGGTCAACCTCGGCACCAATGCGCGTGACGCCATGCCCGGCGGCGGTGTTCTGACGCTTTCGGCCCAACCCGAACATGTGAGGGAGGGTGCATCGCATCCGGCCGGCCTCGTACCCGGGCACTATGTAAGGATAGAGGTTGCCGACAACGGGTGCGGCATGGATCAGGCGACCCTCTCGCGGGTGGTTGAACCGTTCTTCACCACCAAGCCGCCGGGCCAGGGCACCGGCCTTGGCCTGCCGCTGGTGAAGGGTTTCGCCGAGCAATCCGGTGGCGGAATGGCCATCGAGAGCACGCAAGGCATCGGCACAACCGTCAAGCTATGGCTGCGTCAGGCTGCCGCGGACGCCATGCACCGGCCGGCGGGAGCCTTGGGCCGCACGACGCAGGGCGCAGCGCCCGCCCGCATTATGATTGTCGATGACGATGATCTGGTGCTCGAAACGATGGCGGCGCAGTTGGAGGACGGCGGCTTCAGCGTTGTAGCGGCTGCCAGCGGCGCGGCAGCCTTGGTCGCGATGCAAACGGCCGGACCGCCGGATGCCCTGGTGTGCGACCTTTCAATGCCGGGCATGAGCGGCATCGATACCATCGCCCGCGCACGCGAACTGCTGCCCGGGCTGCCATGCTTCCTGCTGACCGGATACGCCGGCGAGCACGCGGCCCTGGAGACCGGCAACGCCTTCACGCTGTTGCGGAAGCCGATCTCCGCCAGCGCCCTCATCGCGCAGATCGATGCCAGTCTGGCAGCCGGCCGGCAGAGAGAGCTTGATAGTTTGAAGGTGCACTAGAAAAGCAGGGGGGCGCCCTGCGAGGCACGCCCTCGCGTGAGGCGCCATCTCCATTCTTATTGCATCTCGAACCATCACGTTCGAGACGCAACGGCGGCGCCGCCACTGTGGCGAAACGTTCCTGTTCGATCCGCATACCGTTGCAACCGACGATGCCGCAAGCTGCCATCGCGTGGGGCATCGTCTGCCGTTCCGCCAGCAAACCGGGGTGCGCTGCCCGGCTTGTTCTACCGCAACCAGGGTGCCAGCCGCCTTCCGCAACCACATGTGTAAGTAACGGAAACTTTTTCGGCGATTCGGTAACTTTTGCACTACCAGGGGTAGCGTGCAGACAAACAATCAGCTACTAATGGCGTCGCCGGGGGGGAAATCCCGGTCAAAACGGTCTGAGCGCACTCAAACGGAGGGTTTAGGTATGAAAAAGTCACTGGTGATGTTCGCGGCTTTACTGGCAGTTTCAGCAGCCCCGATCGAAAGGTTCTACAGTGCGAGCGCAGCGACAGTAACTTCTGTTGGCAATTTCAATGGAACGTTGAACAATGCGCCTTTAGTGACTGCCGATGTCGAACTTCCCAAGTGCTATCCTTACTGCGGCGGCTAATACACGCGTATGGGGTGATATAACGAACCCGCTCTCACTGGAAAGCGGGTTTTGTTTTGCCTGAATGCGCCCCGCAGGGCGCCGCGGGCATGGCTATATTATAGGTGTATGCCTTGTTGCGGACAGGCGACTTGGCCGCTCACCCTTTTGATGGAGCGGCCTTTGCGCCCATGATCGTTGGAAGAAGGGAGGAAGTCGTTCTTTTTTGAAAGAAAGAACCAAAAGACTTTTGCTTCTTAGTCGATGGTCAGCAGTTCTTCATAGAAGCCGCCGATTTGGCGCTCGCGATCTACCAGGTGGATTTCCAGGATCCAATGATAGGGGCGGCCCTTGGTGTCGGCGCGGCGGAGCGGCAGGTGGTTGCCGCGCGTAATGTAGAAACTGATGCGGTCACCGGGAATGCGCTCGTGCGGAAATTCGCCGACCGTGTGGCCCGCAATCCTGCCGCCGAATTCCCAACCCGCAACGGCCGCCAGATCGCGGGCAATTTCATAAAGTGTCGCGCCCGTCATGTCCGGGTCGGCCTGGAACCGTGCTTTCGCCGCGTGAAAGATCGGCGGTAGATCGTTCTTCAGCCGGTGTTTGACGGGATCGTCGCCCAATACGAAGGTGCGGCCGAAATCAGCCTCCCACGCGGCGAACACCGGCCCCAGATCGACAAACAGAATGTCGTCCGCCTCGATCACCCGATCAGGCGGATCTTCGTTGTACGGCTGCAAAGTATTCGCGCCGGCGCGTATGACGCGCTTGTGCCAGTGCGAAGTGACGCCGAACATGTCGGCCGCCAGGTCATAGATCTCGGTATTCAGCTGGCTTTCCGTGATTCCGGCCCGGATCAGCCGCCGCTCGATCTCGCCGAACAAAGCACTGGCCTGCGCTTGCGCTTCGAGTAGCGCCACCCCGGAATGATCCAAATCCATGCCCCTGAACCTTCAGATAGCAAAAGTTTCTTGGTTCTTTTTTTCAAGAAAGAACGACTTCCTACCCCTTGCCTCCCTTCCTCAGTAAGTCAACCTACACGCCGCAATGACTGACGCCGAGGACATGCTTGAAACTGCCGCCGCCTGGCACGAAGCCGGCGAAAGCGTCGCCATCGCCACCGTGATCGATACCTGGGGCAGTTCGCCGAGACCGCGCGGCAGCCGCCTGGTGCTGACCCGGTCCGGCCGCATGGCGGGGTCGGTCAGCGGCGGCTGCATCGAGGCGGCGGTGGCCGATGCCGCGGCGCGCACTTTTGCCGATGGCGCCACGCAAGTGCTGGAATTCGGGGTTACGAATGAGCGCGCCTGGGAAGTTGGGTTGGTGTGTGGCGGCAAGCTGACGGTTCTGCTCGAGCGCCTGGGATGACCCCGGAAACATTGGCAGCCTTGCGCGCCGCCCGTGCGGCCAGGCGGGTAGCGGTGCTTGCGACGCGCTTGCCGGACGGCGCCCAGATGCTGTTGCCGGACGCGGCGGCGCCGGTTGACCTGCAAACCGAAGCGGCGCGGGCGGCCGCGCGGGACCAGTCGCGAATCGTCGACTGCGCGGGGGAATCCTGGTTCCTGCATGTGCATGCACCGCCGCCTCGTCTGCTCATCGTCGGCGCCGTGCATGTTGCCCAGGCGCTGGCGCCGATGGCGGCAACCGCGGGGTTCGCCGTCACCATCATCGATCCGCGCCGCGGCTTTGCGACCGCGGAGCGTTTTCCCGGCGTCACGCTCGATCCGAATTGGCCGGACGACGCGTTGCGCGCGCTGGCGCCCGATGCGCACACCGCGGTGGTGACGCTGACGCACGATCCCAAGCTGGACGACCCGGCGCTCGACCGCGCCTTGCATACCGATGCCTTCTTCATCGGTGCGCTCGGCAGCCGCAAAACCCATGCAAGCCGGCTGGAACGTCTGGCTGCAAGCGGCCATGGTGCGGACGAAATCGCGCGCGTTCATGGCCCTGTCGGGTTGCCGATCGGGGCGGTCACGGCGGCGGAAATCGCGGTGAGTATCCTGGCGCAAGTGATCGCCACACGGCGGAACGGGCGCGCTTGATTTTTGGCATTATTCCGGCGCACGCACGCCCGGGCGTCGGCGCACAGAAGCGTATCGCCGGCCTGATCCTGGCGGCCGGGCTTTCCAGCCGCATGGCGCCGGACAACAAGCTGCTGCTGCGGGATGGCGATGGTGTGGCGATGGTGGCGCGCGTTGCCGACGCGGTGTTGGGCAGCCGTGCGGCGCCGGTGCTGGCGGTGTTGGGTCACCAGGCCGCGCAAGTGGGCGCGGCGCTCGGAACCCGTGCCGTTCGCACCATTCTGGCGCCGGATTACGCCGACGGTTTGTCGGCCAGCCTGCACGCCGGGCTCCGCGCCGTGCCGGACGACGCGGCCGGCGTTCTGGTGTGCCTCGGCGACATGCCGCTGGTGAGTTCGGCGATGATCGACCGGCTGCTGGACGCGTATGACCCCGAGGCGGGGCGGCTGATTATTGTGCCGACGCATGGCGGCCAGCGTGGCAACCCGGTGCTTTGGGACCGAAATTTCTTTCCGGAAATGGCCGCGCTGACAGGCGACACCGGCGCGCGCGGACTGCTTCGGCTGTTTGCCGAGCATGTAGTCGAAATCGAGATGGAGACCGACGCCGTGCTGCGCGATTTCGATACGAACAGATGAAAGTTTTTTGTTCCTTTTTTTCAAAGAAGAAATACTTCCGTCCTTCGGTCTGCCGCGCAAGAGGTGGCCGTATGCTGAAACCTGTAGCTGCCTGCGCGGCCGTACTGGCGGTCGCCGCTTGCATCGCCTGGCTGAACCGCATCCAGATCATTCTGCTTCTGGCGTGGCTGCATCAACCGCATGTAGGCCCCAACCATGTGGTTAGGTGGAACCAAGGGCCGGAGATTGCGGCGCGGCCGCTGGATCAGCGCCCGCCGAATATCGTTGTCATTCTGGCCGACGATCTTGGCTATAATGACATCACCGCGCACGGCGGCGGCGTGGCCGGCGGCCTTGTACCGACCCCGAACATCGACAGCATTGCACGTGAGGGCGTGGATTTGCGGCAGGGCTACGCCGGCGATGCGACGTGTGCGCCGTCGCGCGCCGCCATCATGACCGGGCGCTACGCAACACGTTTTGGTTTCGAATTTACCCCGGCGCCGGTGGGATTTTCCAGGGTTATCGCCGCGATGGGGCGCAACGATTTGCATCCCCCGGTTTTTCATGACGATGTGGTGGAGAATATTCCGCCGCTGGATAACGAGGCGGTGCCTGCCGGCGAAATCACCGTCGCCGATCTGTTGCGACGGCAGGGTTATCACACGCTGCACCTCGGCAAGTGGCATTTGGGCGGCGCAACCGGCAGCCGGCCGGAGCAGAAGGGCTTCGATGAGAGCCTGGGGTTCATTCCGGGCGCCTCGATGTATTTGCCCGAGCGCGATGCGGACGTCGAGAATTCGAAGCAGGTTTTCGATCCGATCGATCGGTTTCTGTGGGCCGGCCTGCCATGGGGCGTGCAATATAACGGTTCGCCATGGTTCGCCCCGGACGGCTACATGACCGATTATCTCGCCGGCGAAGCGGTGACCGCCATTCATGCCAACCGCAACCGGCCCTTCTTTCTGTATTTCGCGCCGAACGCGCCGCACACGCCGTTGCAGGCCACGCGTGAGGACTACGCGGCATTGGCCAACATTCCCGACCATCGCTTGCGCGTTTATGCCGCCATGATCCGCAATCTGGACCGTAATATCGGCCGGGTGCTGCAAGCGCTGAAACACGACAATCTGGACCGCAACACCATTGTGATTTTCACCAGCGACAATGGTGGCGCGCATTATATCGGGCTGCCCGACATCAACCGACCGTTCCGCGGCTGGAAGGCAACATTCTTCGAAGGCGGCATGCATGTGCCCTATTTCATTCGCTGGCCCGGCCATATTCAGCCGGGCAGCAACTACGCATCGCCGGTCGCGCATGTCGATATTTTCGCCACCGCCGCGGCGGCGGCCGGCGCCGCCATGCCGGCGGACCGGGCGATCGACGGCGTTGACCTGATGCCGTTTCTGTCCGGACAGGCAACGGGCGAGCCGCACAAGAGCCTGTTCTGGCGGTCGGGGAATTACCGCGTGGTTCTGCAAGGCGGCTGGAAACTGCAATCGCTGCGGCTACCGCCGGAACAATTCCTGTTCGACCTGGCGACCGACCCGACCGAACAGCACAATCTTGCCGCGCGCGAACCGGGCAAACTGGCTGCGTTGTCCGCCCTGATGGACCGCATCGATCGCGCGCAGACCAAGCCGATCTGGCCTTCTTTGCTGTCGGCCGCTATTGCCATCGACCATCCGGGTGGGGTTCCGATCGCGCCTGAGGACATATACGTTTATTGGGATAATTGAATGCGTGTTGGGCACGGAAAAAAGGCCGTGAGGCATCGTCGGCAAGTAAGTGCGCCGGCACGCCGGCAAAAACGCCTTTTCAAACACAAGCGCAGGGCCCGTTCGACCCTGCAACGTGATTCAGTAAATGTCGAACGGACCCTAAGTGGTTCTTTTTTGGAAGAAAGAACCAAAAAAACTCTTGCTCTGGTGCGCGTCATATACACGCTATTGACATGTGCTACTTTCTCGGGCCAACTTAAACCACGATCGGGCGTCGGACAAACTCGGTAGCAAGCGAGGATTGGCATGCGAAAAGATAAGAGTTTTTTGGTGCTTTTTTTCAAGAAAGAACACCTTTCTTCTTTTGCGCTGGCGCTGGCGCTGGCGCTGGCGGCCACCGGCCCGGCCATTGCCGACACGATCAAGGCGAAGCCACCGCAGACTGTGGATGGCAAGCCGTTTTCGCCGCCGACGATACGGAACCTGCCGCAGCGCGTGCTGTGGGGGGATACGCACCTGCACACCGACAATTCGTTTGATGCCGGCCTGTTCGGCACGCGGCTCGGGCCGGAGGATGCGTTCCGGTTCGCCCGTGGCGAGGAAGTGGTGTCGACCACGGGCGTGCCGGCGAGGTTGCGCCGGCCGTATGATTTTCTGCTGGTGAGCGATCATTCGGATTACATGGGCTTGCCGTTGTCGTTGCGGGACGGTTCGCCGGAGTTGCTGGCGGACCCGGTGGGCAGGAAATGGTACGATATGTTCCACTCGCATACCGAGTCGGGCTTTGGCCTGTTTGCGGCACTACTGAAAGACGCCAGCACCAGCAAGGCCAGATTGCATGCGCCTGGCATGCACACGTCGGCCTGGAGGCTCGCGGTGGCGGCCGCCGAGAAATACAACGAGCCGGGGGTGTTTACCGCGCTGATTGGGTATGAGTGGAGTTCCGGGCCGGGCGGCGACAATCTTCATCGTATTGTACTGTTCCGCGACGACGCCGATCGCGCGTTGCAGGTTGAGCCGTTGACCGCGTTCGACCATCCTGATCCGGAAACTTTGTGGCATTATCTGGCGGATTACCAGCAGAAGACGGGTGGCCAGGTGCTGGCGATGCCGCACAACAGCAACCTGTCGGGCGGCCTGATGTTTTCCGACAAGACTTTTTCCGGCAAACCGCTTGACCGCGCTTACGCCGAGGCGCGGGCGAAATGGGAGCCGGTAGCGGAAATTACCCAACAGAAGGGCGACAGCGAAACGCATCCGTCGGTGTCGCCCGATGATGAGTTCGCCAATTTCGAGCGGTGGGACAAGGCCAATATTGGTGGCACGAAGCTCGATACGCCGGAACAGCAACCGTTCAATTACTTGCGTCCAACGCTGACGCGCGGATTGAAGTGGGAACAGACTATTGGCGTGAACCCATTCAAATATGGGCTGATCGGCAGCACCGACGCGCATACCGGCCTTTCCACGGCGGGTGCAGACAACTATTTCGCGGGGCTGCCGGAGGGCGAGCCGGGGCCAAACCGGCTCAAAGCGCCGGCGCTCAAGTTCGCAAACGCAAAGGTTGGCATGCGGATCGTGGACAATACGTCGTCGGGATTGGCGGCGGTGTGGGCCACGGAAAATACACGATCATCGATATTCGATGCGCTGCGGCGCAAGGAGGTTTATGCGACGACCGGACCGCGCATTACGGTGCGGGTGTTTGCCGGCTGGCATTTCAAGCCGGACGACCTGACGCGCTCCGATTTCGCGGCAAACGGCTATGCGCAGGGTGTGCCGATGGGCGGAGACCTGTCCGGTACGCGCGCCGGCGCTGCGCCGACATTGCTGATCCAGACAGCAAAGGATCCGGACGGTGCTAACCTGGATCGGGTGCAGGTGATCAAGGGCTGGGTGGATGCCAAGAATGGCACACACGAAAAGATCTACGATGTGGCGTGGTCAGGCGATCGCACCGTGGACGCCGGCGGCAAATTGCCGCTAGTCGGCAATACGGTTGATGTGTCCACCGCCACGTATAGCAATAGCATCGGCGCGCCGGTGCTGGCGACGGCGTGGAAGGACCCGTCGTTCGATCCGGCAGAGCGGGCTTATTACTATGTGCGGGTGATTGAGATTCCGACACCGCGCTGGTCCACGTATGACACGGTGCGTTTTGGGGTGAAGCTGCCGGACGGTGTGCCGGCAACCTTGACGCAGCGAGCTTACACGTCGCCGATCTGGTATACGCCGAATGCTTGATGGCCGGTAGCTCCGAAGGAAAGGGGAAGGAAGTCGTTCTTCCTTGAAAAAAAGAGCCAAGAACTTCTACTCGTTTTAAGGGTGAGCAGCGATCTGGCCGTGTATCGGGTGAACGCTATCGCAACAATGACGTTCATTCTGCTAATGTCGTTGCTGTATTTCACCCTCTGCATGGTACGATACGTCAGCCCATACGATGAAGGCATTATCCTGTTCGGCGCAAATCGCGTCATGCAAGGCGACATCCCGCATCGAGATTTCTACGCCAACTACGGACCCGCGCAGTTCTACATAATCGCCGGGCTGTTCAAGCTATTCGGGCCTTCGGTCGTGATCGAGCGGGTGTGGGACACGGTTGTGCGCAGTAGCCTGCCCGTGCTGGTTTTTGCGATCTCCGATCGATTTGCGCCGCGCCGCCTGGCGCTGCTGGCAAGTGCTGCAAGCGCCACCTGGCTTGGGTTCCTCGGCTTTTACGGCTACACCGTGTTTCCGGCGCTGGCCGTGTCGCTGGCAAGCTTGCTGTTTCTGATACCGCCGGCGGGATCGCCGAAGCGTAAACCCGGACCGCTATGGGCGGGCCTATGCATGGGCATTGCAGCACTGTTCCGTTACGATATCGGCATGGGCGGATTCGTGTGCGGGTTTGTCATTCTCGTTGTGGAAGGATTGCTCTTGCACCCGGACAATTCGGTCCGGTCGCCGTTGCTGCGCGCGGCACTCGCGTTCAGCGCTGGTTTCGGCATTGCCACCGTACCGGTCGCCATTGCATTTACGATATCCGGCGCGATGCCCGATCTGATCTTCGATGCTTTTACATTCCAGGCAGAGTTCTATGCCAGAACTCGATCACTGCCGTTCCCGACGCTCGCTGCGTTGCGGGCATGGCCCACGGATTTCAGTGTCTATATCCCGTTATTCGTAATTATTGCCACCGCGGCCACGATATTCGATATTGCGAGAGCTCGCCATGAGCGGGACCGGCGCCGGCTTACGCCGCTCGCCGCCCTGCTGCTGCTGACGATTGTGTATTTCGCCAAAGGGTCAGTACGGGTCTCGCCTGTCCATATGTCGATGGCGCTTATCGTTTCGTTGACGCTGGTTTCTGTCCTGGCGCAGCCGATCCGGGCACGCGGTTGGGTCAGCCGTGCCATGGTCACGGCGTGCGTTCTGCTGGCGGCCATCTACACCTCTTTCTGTTCAATCGATGGCTTCCACAGGGCGGTGGAAAATATCGCATGGGCGACCAGAACGAGCACGTGGCAGTTGCCGGCCACGTGGCCGCCGCCGCCCGAAGGTAGCTGCCGCATGCCGGCCGGCTTGGAGCGTCTTGCCTGCATTCCGGTGAGCCCGGACATGGCAGAAACGATTCGCTATGTTCAGCAACATACGTCCGCCAATGAGCCGATCTTCATCGGCCTCGCGCGCCATGACAAAATCTTCGCCAATGACGTGCTGCTCTACTTCGCGGTCAACAGAAGATCCGCGACCAAGTGGCATCATTTCGATCCCGGACTGCAAACCTCCTATCCCATACAGCACGAGATGGTGGTTGAGTTGCAGCGCGCCAAACCCAAGTTGATCGTCCTGGAGGCGCGGTGGACAGATTCGCACGAGCCGAACGACAGCGCCAAAAGCAGTGGCGTCACGTTGCTCGACGATTATATCAAACGTTCGTATAAAGCCGTTGCTTGGTTTGGGCCAAATACGGTGCTGCAAGCCTCGTCATAGTCGGCGAGAGCAAAGGCCAAGGAGGCAGTTCTATTTTGAAAAAAAGAACCAAAAAACTTTGGCTCTTGTTGGAGCGCGCCTTTATTACTGACGAGTCAGCCATAGGAGAAAAGTCTTTTGTTTTTTTTAAAAAGGAAATACTTCCTTCCTTGGGGGGTCGATATTAGATGCATGCTCAAACCCCCCGAATCATCATCACAGGCGCCGCCGGCCTCGTGGGCCAGAATCTCCTTATTCGACTCGAGGGGCTTGGCTACACGCGCCTTGCCGGCATCGACAAGCACCGCGCCAACACGGCAATCCTCCGCCGACTGCATCCGGATATCGAAATGATCGAAGCTGATCTGGCCATCGCCGGCCGCTGGGAGACCTTATTGCAGCCCGGCGACACTCTGGTGATCGCGCACGCGCAAATCGGCGGCACCGCGGCGGAGCCGTTCGAGGCGAACAACATTGTCGCCACCCGGAATCTGTTGGCAGCGGCGGAACGGGCCGGTGTTGCCCACATCGTCCACATCTCCTCCTCGGTGGTGAATTCCGTGGCGCGCGACCATTATACCGAAACCAAGAAGGCGCAGGAGGCGCTGGTCGCGGGGTCCGCCATTCGGCACGTCATTTTGCGACCGACATTGATGTTCGGATGGTTCGACCGAAAACATCTCGGCTGGCTGGCACGCCTGATGCGGCGTTCACCCATCTTTCCCATTCCGGGTGACGGAAGATTCCGCCGCCAGCCGCTCTACGCCGGCGATTTCTGCGCGATCGTCGCCGACTGCATCGCCACCGGCCGGTCCGGCGAGGCACACAATATCAGCGGCCTCGAAGTCATCGATTATATTGACCTGATCCGCGGCGTGCGCGTGGCCGCCCGCGCGCGAACCGCCATCCTGCGCATACCGTTTTCCGTCTTCGATGTGCTGCTGCGCGCCTATGCAATGTTCGATGCGGACCCGCCTTTTACCACGCGGCAGCTTGCGGCATTGGCGCTTCCCGAACTGTTCGAGGTGACCGACTGGCCTGCCATATTCAACGTCGTGCCAACCCCGCTCGCGGCTGCGCTGGAGCAGACGTTTCGGGTGCAACCGTATTGTGACATAGAGCTGCGGTTCTGATCATGGCACGAATCGTTGTCATCGGCGCGGGCATCATGGGGCTCGCCGCCGCCTACGAAGCGCTTCTGCAAGGCCACGACGTCGCGGTTTACGAGGCGGCGCCCGAACCCGGCGGCATGGCCGCGCACTTCATGCTCGGCGACATCTCGATCGAACGCTTCTACCACTTCCTGTGCAAGACGGACACGCCGGTGTTCGATCTGCTGGACGACCTAGGCCTGTCCGGCAAGCTGCGTTGGGTGCCAACCTCGATGGGCTTCTTTGTCGATGGCAAACTCTACCCGTGGGGCGACCCGATTTCGCTACTTCGCTTCCCCCATCTCACCTTACTGCAAAAGATCCGCTACGCGCTGCTGATCTTCGTTGCCACCAAGCGAAACCGCTGGGACAGCCTGGACGCGCGAGATGCCCGCAGTTGGATTACGCAATGGTGTGGTGCCGCCGTGTATGACCGCATGTGGCGGAAATTGTTCGAGCAGAAATTTTACGAGCTGGCGGATAATGTCTCCGCGGCCTGGATCTGGACCCGCATCCGGCGGGTCGGCCGCTCCCGCCGCAGCATCATGCAGGAGGAACTGGGCCATCTTGCAGGCGGCTCCGAAACGTTAGTCACTGCGCTAATGGAACGTATTGCCGCGCTCGGTGGCACGGTGCACCTGCGAACCCCTGTGGCCCGCATCGAAGCCGCCGGTGGCCGGGTCATGGGGCTCACCACTGCCTCGGGCAGCGTGCCGGCCGACGCCATCATCTGCACCGTCCCCACGCCTTATCTGGCGGGCCTGCTCGCGGATTTCCCCGCCGCCCTAAGAGCGCCTTATGAGGCGATTGAAAATACCGGTGTCGTCTGTGTCGTTTTACGCCTCGCGCGCTCGGTCACGCCGCATTTCTGGGTCAACATCAATGACGACGCAATGCGCGTGCCGGGCATCATCGAATTCTCCAACCTGCGCGCAACATCGGACCACGTCGTGTATGTCCCGTATTACATGCCACCCACCCGTCCTGAATGGTCCTGGCAGGATGCGCAATTCATCGACGACGCCATGGATTGCGTCACCCGGATCAACCAAGCGGTCACGCGCAACGATCTGATCCGCGCCCATGTCGGCCGCCTGCGCCACGCGCAACCGATCTGCACCCCCGGTTTCGCATCGAAATTACCGCCGGTGCAGACGCCGATCGAGGGCCTGCAAATAGCGGATACCTGCTTTTATTACCCGGAAGACCGCGGCCTCGCCGAAAGCATTCGTCTCGGGCGGGCAATGGCGCGGCAGAAAGTAAAAGCCAAGGAAGCAGTTATTCTTTGAAAGAAAGAACCAAGAAACTTTTGCTCATCAGGGCGGGCGGGCGACACGAGATCCGCCATCGCAACACCCTGCCACGCGCGACCGGAAAGACCGAAGCCCCTTCAACAGTAAAAGTGTTTTGGTGCTTTTTTTCAAAAAAGAACCACTTCCTTCGCCGTCGCCACTATCGCGAAATTGCGCCCAGGCCCCGTCGCGCCTCGGATTGTTGGTAGTGGGCCACCAGGTCTTCGGCAGCGCTTGCCGACAGCGGCGGGGCAAAAAAGAAGCCTTGCACGATATCTGCGCCGGCGCCCAGGGCGATATCGGCCTCACTTTGAGTCTCGATGCCCTCGAACGCGACCGGCATGCAAGCGGCATGGGCAAGCGCGATCACCGCGCCGAGAACCCCGCCAAACATATCGCCGGTGGCCTCGCCAAAAAACCGATGATCCAGTTTGACTTCGTCAGCTTGCAAGCTGCGGAGGAATCGATGCGATGAGTGACCGATCCCGAAATCATCGATCACCACGCGCACCCCAAGTTTGCGGATCTCGGCAAGCATCGACGTTGCGGCGACGTTGGCCAGAATGCTGTCCGTGACCTCCAGGAAAAGCGCGGTCGGCGGGAAGGCTTCGGCCTCCAGCGCCCCTGCAAGTCCCGAGCAGAAGCCGGGTTGCGGGATTTGCGACGGCGAGACATTCACCGCGATCCGCATTTCCGCGTCCGGCCGGATAAGTTGGAACGCGCGCCCCTGGCGCACCGCCTGTGCGAGCACCCATTCGCCAAGCGGAAGTATCATGCCAGATTGTTCGGCTTGCGGTATGAACTGGCAGGGAATCATTCGGCCATGCCTCGGGTGTTGCCACCGCAGCAACGCCTCGAAACCGACCAGGCGCCGGGCTCCGTTAGTAATTCGGAACAGCGGTTGATACAGCAGGGTAAACTGATCGCCTGCGCTCAGCGCCTCACGCATGTCGATATCGAGGGCAGCATGCCCGTGCGCTTGCTCCGACAGTGACGGGCCGAACACCACGCCGCGGTTGCCGCCGCCCTGCTTGGCCGCATACATCGCCGTGTCCGCCGCGCAGACGAGGTCGAGCCCGCCCAATTGGTCCGCGATCGCAATGCCGATGCTGGCCGAGACGTAGCACGGGCGGCCGATGATATCATACGATATTTCAATCGCGGCGCGGACCCGTTCGCTGAGATCGGTAAGCGCATCCCTGTCCAGTCCGCGGCACAATATCACGAATTCGTCGCCGCCGAGCCGCGCGGTCACGTGGTCTGGTCCGGCAATGTCGACCAGGCGCCTGGCAACTTCGATCAGCAGCGCGTCGCCGGCGGCATGCCCCATCGTATCATTGACCGCCTTGAACCGGTCGATATCGAGGAACAGCAACGCGGTAACCGTTGACGTATCGTTTTGCGCTTCGGCCAACCGTTGCTGAAGCAGGCGTCTGTTGGGCAGCCCGGTGAGGGCATCATAGTGGCGCAACTTGGCAAGCTCGGCCTTGGTGCGCTGCGCGGCGGCGTGCTCGAACGCCGTGCGCAGTTGCCGGGCGAGGGCGCAATCAACCTCGGCCCAGGGTTCCGAACGGCCGCTGACGACCTCTCTCCAGGCCGTGAACGACGCGCGAGGCGATAGCCGGCCGGTTGCCGGGTCGGCAATGACGTGCTGGTTCGGATTGCCGCCCCACGCGACGGTTCGCGGCAACTCCGGCCGGAACCAAAGGATCGCATCCTCGGAATCGTGTCCCAAAGGGAGCAGCAACGCACCGCTGCCGTACTCGGTACAATCGGCGAGTTCGGGATATCGCGTGCCGAGATCATCGATCGCCAGCAACGCGCCGCCGGCCAACGGTTGCAGTAGCGCAATGGCATCTTCCGCCGCCGGCCGCGGTGGCGTCTGGCCAACGCGGTGCATGGCGCCGTCGATCCGCACAATCGCCCCGGCAGCGCCGACCACCTGCAGCAGGCCCTGATCTTCCGCTATCAACGCTTCGGACAGAGGCATGGCACCGGTGAGCCGATTGGCCAACTCGTTCAGCATCTTTTGGCGCTCGAACTGCTGACTGGAGCGCTCCGCGTCGCTCAGGCTGCCCAGCAGGAGCGAAACAACCTGGCCGATCATGTCGGCAACCGCGCGAAGCTCGGGGCCCGCGATTTTCGGTTTGGTGTTATGGCACACCAGCATGCCCCAGAGTTTCGGCCAGTTCGATGTGCCGGCGTGGACCAGCCCGATTGTCATGCTCGCAGCCGTTTTCATGTTGCGCATATATTCGCGGTGGATCGGCGACGCGCTGCGCAGCGCGCTGTGCGTCAGGTCGACCGCGACGCCGTTGGACAACGATGGATCGCCCAGCAGCTGCACCGGTTGATAACTGGAATCGGCGATGGTGCCGACACGTTGCCGCATGTACAGCCGCCGCGCCTGGGGCGGCACGTCGCTGGCGGGATAATGCAGCCCGAGGTAAGGCTCCAGTGCCGCGATCCGCGCCTCGGCGATCACTTCGCCATGACCATCGGCGTGGAAGCGATAGGCCATGACACGATCAAAGCCGGTGATCGCCCGAAGCCCTGCAACCGCAAGCTCACATAGCTCGACACCTGTCGTTGCGTATTTGAACGTCTCCAGAACCGATTGCACCAGGGTGACTGGGGGTTTTTGCTGTGGCTCGGCGCGGATTGGTTCGATGTCCATGCAGATGTAGCGTCCGGAACGATGCGCACGCAAATCGAGGTTGCGGTGGTCCGGCGTGCTCAGGATGAGCGCCTGGCCGTCCGACAAGCCCTCCAGCATGCCGGCGCGTCCGAGCGTGTCCGACACCGAATTGCCGAGGACCGCATGCAGCGGGCGTCCCAGCGCCACCTCCGCCCGAACACCAATGATCGCGTCGAGGTTCGCGCTGGCGTGCGACACAACCAGCCGGTCAGCGAGCGCCACGACCACAGCGCCGTGCGGCTGGATGGCACCGGGCATGTGGATCGGCTCCAGTTCGCAGAACGAGAGGTCGGGCCCCGCGGCGCCGCTTCCCTGTCCCATCGCTTGAGCGGTTTTCAAAGGCTGCCGAGCCTCGGGCGTGGAACAGGGGCAAACCAGGCCATGATGGCGCGGAAGACCGCCTCTGCCCCCGATATCGCGTCAGCCTCCTGGCGTGGCCGCTTTCGCCCGAAGGCGTCGAGCGCCGTTTTGAACCTCAGCCAGGTTGGACCTACGTTCGTGCCGCGTCCGCCGAAGAACGCCGTCGCCCCGGCGATTTCGCACCCTAGTCGTGCCTCGACGTCGCGCAGAATCACCAGGCCGCCCAAGGTTGAACCCTCCAGCACGTAGAGCGCACCAAGCGCGTGCGCGAATGTCGGCAGCGACGGCAGCAGCGCAGGCGGGGTTCGCGTGACGCCGGCTGGCGCGACGCCGATGGCGGCGAGATCGGCTGCGAGGCAACTGCTTTGGCCGGGCGACGGTAGCACGACGCCGTAGTCCGCCCACTCGCTAAACCTTGCGAGCGAGCGGTCGAGCGGGTCGTAGAGACCGAAGAACCGGGAGAGGCAGCCTCGGTAATCATCCAGCGTGTTGATGGCGGACGGTAATCCGAGCAGGATTTCGGTTTGCCGATGCAGGGACGCGGTTCGCGTCCGCAGTTGGGCGGACAGCGACGCTGCGGCGATAAGGCCGCGCGGCCTGGGGACGACAGACGCGGCAGGGCGGTTGCCGGACTCGCTGCCGGATAAGATGCCCGATGAGATGAACGGACTATTTGCCATGCGTTCACCTTATAGTTGTATTTCCGAGAAAATATACACGCGTGGGAGGAGTTAACAAAAATTTTAGCTGTTTTGATTGGAACCGCTGCCGGTTGCGTCCTGGCCAGGCGGCGCCAAACGGAGAATGGCAAAAGGCAAGGGAAGCAGTTCTTTTTTGAAAAAAAGAACCAAGAAACGTTTGAATTCATAGCGCTCTTACACTCATCGTCATGGCGAGGCGCCCTTGCGCCGTGGCAATCCAGAAATGCCGCCCACGCACGTTCACCGATCCGAAGGATGCCACCTTGCCTCTGCATTGAAGCGTGCCGACTGACGCGCAGAGCCTGGCCGCCGCACAATCATGCGACTTGTGGCCTGACCGTCGCATCGAAACCGGCGAATCCGTCATGGATGGCGCCGCCTTGGATGATGACGGCAACCAGGGCGCCGCCGATGGCGGCCGCGGCAGCATCCCCGCGCAGGGACAATACGCGGCTGGACGCCGGACCGATGGCGATTGCCAGCGCCGGCGTGAGCATGAAGGGCTGGTAGGTGAGGTGCCCCACCAGCATGCGGGCCGCGTAGAATTCGTTAAACATGAACAACGTGCCGGCCAGCAGGGCGGCGGGGAGCGACAGGCAAAAATTAATCCGGGCGAGCGAGAAAGCGCCGAGAAACCCCGCGGCGGCAAACAGCATGAAACCTGTTTGCACCGCTTCGACGGGCGGCATGACGAAGGTCAGGAACTGCGGCACCGACAAATACGCCACCTGCGGGTCGGCGTAGAACGGTATGCCGCCGCATTGCGAGGGGCTGAACCATGGCAGGGCCAGCAACCCGTTCTTGAGATG
>Ga0116228_10000515_pt1 | contig 29469 bp, 27 predicted proteins | sample S1TSphfallax_2_FD_89694 | JGI IMG/M metagenome (GOLD analysis project Ga0116228, IMG submission 89694) | Host-associated microbial communities from peat moss isolated from Minnesota, USA - S1T2_Fc - Sphagnum fallax MG | ecosystem: Host-associated > Plants > Peat moss > Unclassified | place... | reverse complement strand
ATGCACGCTCTGCTGTATCGGATCGATAATCCAGTACTCAGAAATCCCCCTTGCTGCATACTCAGACCGCTTATAGCGATAATCACGACTGCTCTGATTTGGACTTACCACCTCAATCACCAATAACGGAGATGGCATTTCTGGCATTATTATAGAGCGTTTAGCGCCCTCCATCGCAACCGCTAATTCCTCAGAAAACACCATCAAATCGGGAATACGGACTCGCGAACCAGTAGTCACAATTTCCGTTTTCATCGACAGTCGATCAGTTGGAATACCTAATTGCATCAAGCAGGAAAGAACAAACATAGCAATTCGGCGATTGATCTCGCTCTCACTTGGCATCGGAAGCAATACTCCGTCTTCCAACTCATACATTGTGTCTGTACCATCATCATAGTTAAGGAACTCCTCAAGAGTCATCTTTCCAGATACAGATCTATCGAATGTAATTACCATAATTACCTTAGCTGATTGCGTAACTACCATGTAAAACCTGAATAGCAGTTAGATGGAACTGCGGGAATATTGGGGAAGCGATCGCCATATCCCCTACATAAACCTGCGCTTCATAATAACCCTCTACCCATACCAAAATATGCACGCTCTGCTGTATCGGATCGATAATCCAGTACTCAGAAATACCCCTTGCTGCATACTCAGACCGCTTATAGCGATAATCACGGCTGCTCTGATTTGGACTTACCACCTCAATCACCAATAACGGAGATGGCATTTCTGGCATTATTATAGAGCGTTTAGCGCCCTCCATCACAATTGCTAACTCCTCGGAAAACACCACCAAATCGGGAATACGTACTCTTGAACCAGTAGTTACAATTTCCGTTTTCATCGATAATCGAGAAGCAGGGATACCTAATTGCGCAAAATAGATCAGGAGAGACACAGCAATTAGTCGATTGATCTCACTCTCACTTGGCATCGGAAGCAATACTCCGTCTTCCAACTCATACATTGTGTCTGTACCATCATCATAATTAAGGAACTGCTCAAGAGTCATCCTTGTTCCTGAAGTGCAGCCAAAGGAAGTTTTATCAGACGTAATTGCCATAATTGTCTTACCTTCAAAGCCAAAAATCGTCCTGCTCTCTCAGGAAATCTTAGGGTGAGCTTAATCTATTATGGCAATTAAACACTACCCCGTAAGGTAGATTATCGTCCCCAAGTTTTTTGATTGTGTTTAAATCAAGATAGGCGATCATAAAAATTAGCATGATGTTTGCTCTGGTGTCACCTGAAAGAATCCAGTTACCTGTGGGAGCGGTTGTCCGACTACCTGCTAATTGGCAAGATTATCAAATTTTGTCTCAACAGCGCAAAGATAGCTCAATTCCTCGGCTGAAATATCGTTCTGGAGAAGTTTTGTTAATGTCTCCCCTACCTAAACATGGACGGGATGCTAGTTTAATTGCTGATGCGATTAAACTTCTTCTTGATTGGACTGGACGCGAATACGATTCTTTTACACCAGTCACAATGGAATTAGCTGGACAGAGTGGTATTGAGCCGGACTATTGCTTTTATATTGACCATTGGAGGGAGATTTCCGGTAAGGAGCGAATTAATTGGACAATCGATCCGCCACCCGATTTAGTTCTGGAAATTGATGTAACCAGTTATTCCGATGTGAATGATTATCTCCCTTATCAAGTACCTGAAGTTTGGCTATTCCGGAAAAATCAGTTATTTATCTACCATCTGTCTGGAACAGAGTATCTTCATCAGCCGCAAAGTCGCTATTTTCCAGATATTAATCTGTCAGAGGTGATTTCGCATTGTTTACAAGTTGCTTATGAGCGCAATACTAGCGCGGCGATTCGAGACTTGAAACAGCTATTGGGAAATAGAATGTCATAGCTTAATACCCTGCTTCTGATATTTTTCTATCAATCTTTTCTGATACTCGTTTTCTGGTTGCTGAGTGGATACGGTTAATTGATCCACCTCCTCAAACCATTGGTTCCACCTATCTGTTAAATTTACTTCAGACTGGATATTTGCTACTTGTTGTTGAGCGATTAGAAAGCTAAGAAATTTATCGATTTTTTCTAAAAAAGGCTCAGGTAATTGTTTTAGCTTGTTAATGATAATTTCCCGATTAATCATTTGTCCTCTTTGCCCAATAATTTGGACTGGCTACAGTATTATAAGGATAACTCGTCAACAGAATTGGAGCAAATAATGGCTTCACATCAATTTAATGACAGTCCCCGAAAACCGGGAGATCAGCCCGTGCTACCGACAAAGACTACCAAGGTGTTTACTGAAATCGATATTGAGCATCTGGTCATCGAGGATGATACACCAGTGGACAATTTTCAATCGGAGCAACAGCAACGCTTATTAGTTGAACCTCTCTACAGTTCTGAAGTTATACCACAACCATTTCTCGCCGCAGCTAATGTGGGATTGTTCTACGAACCAAAAACTGACCCCATTGTTCCAGATATGCTTCTCAGTTTGGGGATTGAAAGACCAGATGATTTTTCCCAGAAAAAGAATCGTTGCTACATAGCAGAGAAAATGGGGAAATTGCCAGAAGTCTGTATTGAGATTGTCTCCAATCGGGAAGGAGATGAATTAACTTTGTCCAAAAAGTCCCAAAGGAAAGGGAAGCAAGTCGCCAAAAAGGATATTTATGCTGACATAGGTATCTCCTATTATGTAGTATTTGACCCTCTGCGACAGCTTCAAACTCAGAAAGATATGAATAAAGCGTTATTAAGAGTATGGAAATTAGCTGAAGGTAGATACACAGAATTAACAACATCGACCGGAATCAGAGAAATAGGAGAGTGGATTTGGTTAGAGGAAGTTAAATTGGGATTAAAGTTATGGTTAGGAAGCTTTGAAGAAAGACGTATCAGGTTATGGCTCAGATGGTGTGATGTGCATGGTGAGGTGATTCCCACTGGAGCCGAATCTAAACGAATAGAACGCCAGCAAGCGGAATTTGAACGCCAAAGGGCATTATTTGCTAATCAAAGAGCTGAACAGGCAAATCAGCAAGTTGAACAGGCAAATCAGCAGGTTGAACAAGCAAATCAGCAGGTTGAACAAGCACGTCAGCAGGTTGAAATGGCTGAACAAAGGGCTGAACAGGTACGTCAGAGGGCTGAAAGATTAGCAGAACAATTGAGATTGCTAGGAATTGAACCCGAAGAATTTACTTAAGCTCAATTCAATGGTGCTTTATTCAAGGTTATGCAAAAAGACGGGAAAAAACCTGCCTATTTACTTGAGTAAAGTACAATTTGGCAGGTTGATAAATCTATATCTAGAATGCTTATCGGAATCTTCCAGGCGACGAAGCAGGATCAAGCGTGTCAAGTTCACTTAATTTTTTGCTTGACAAATGTGACAACCTGAGTTAGTTGCTTCTTCAAGTTGTCTATTTCCGTCTGCATTTTGGCAATTTTTTCATTGAGCAATTGTATTTCCTCAGACAAGTCAGCTTGATTAGTAAGTAAGTCAGCTTGATTAGCAAGCTCATTACTTGAAGTTACTGGTGTTTCTACTGGTGTCGTTACTGGTGCTAATGCTGGTGTTGCTACTGGCACTAATGCTGGTGTTGCTCCATCTGGACGCAATTTAGCTTTAGTTATGGCTGATTTAATTGCGCTTACAAGTTGCTTTTGATCAAATGGCTTACCCAAAAACTCAAAGTACTCAAAAGGTTCTACAATCTTCTCAGTTACTTCTTCCTTGCGACCAGACATGATGACCAAGGGAATTTTCCTTAAATCCGCATGAGCCTGAATCTTTTGGAAAATTTCCCAGCCACTCATTTTGGGCAACAAAAAATCCAACATGATCAGACTGGGTTTTTCCCGAAGGATAAGTTCGTATCCTTCTTTACCGTCTTTTGCTTCCAAAACCTCAGAAGAATTGCTTGGAGGTAGCATTCCTCGTACTTTCACCCTGACAACTGTAGTGTCATCTATAACTAAAATTTTGTTACTTGCCACGACTGATTTCTCTACCAAAAAAATTAAATGTAAATTATTGATGTTTTGCCGATTGACCTTCAGAGTTATTCCACTATACCCACAACTTAAGTGATTAAGGGGAGAGTACATTCCTGTAAAAGTGACAATACAGCAAGTAGCTTGTGAAACTTATAGTATTGTTCTTGCTGATTTGTATCATAAGTGATTCTAGAAGATAAAAAACTCGATCTACTATATTCTCGCATTTTGCTGTAATAGCTATGGATTCTTTAGACAAAACCAGACTTAAATCAGAAATTACCACAATGCCTAGTTGGCTGCGCCGTTCTATCGGTAAAGTCAGCGATATCTCAGCCGTACAACGTATCATTAAGCAACGTCAAATTCATACAATATGTGAGGAAGGACGTTGTCCCAATCGCGGGGAATGCTATGCCAATCAAACGGCAACTTTTTTACTAATGGGTCCTACATGTACTCGCTCATGCGCATTTTGTCAAGTTGATAAGGGTCATCAGCCAATGCCTTTAAATCCAAAAGAACCAGAGAAAGTAGCAGAAGCAGTTAAGATATTGGGATTACGTTATGTCGTACTTACATCAGTAGCTCGTGATGACTTGCCAGATGGAGGAGCAAATCAATTTATACTTACTATGCAGGCTATCCACCAAGTGAATCCTGAGACTGAAATTGAAGTACTGACACCAGATTTTTGGGGTGGTATAGGCGTTGGCGCTGCGGGTCAACGTCAGAGAATAGCTAAAATTGTCAATGCTTATCCTGCCTGCTTTAATCATAACATTGAAACGGTACGCAGGCTAACTGGAGTAGTACGTCGAGGAGCTAAATATGACCGCTCCCTAGAAGTACTAGCAATAGTCAAGGAAATAGCTCCCCAGATACCGACAAAATCAGGCTTAATGCTGGGACATGGAGAGACAATGGCAGAAGTAATCGAGACAATGACAGACTTGCGGAATGTTAAATGCGATCGCATTACCATAGGTCAATACATGCGCCCAAGTCTGGAACATCTACCCGTACAAAAATACTGGACACCAGAGGAATTTGAGCAACTTGGCAAAATCGCCTCCAGCATGGGATTTAGCAAAGTTCGCTCAGGCCCATTAGTCAGGAGTTCCTATCACGCAGGGGAATGAGGCAAGGGTCTCACAAAAATATTTTTAACGAAAACGTGATTTTGGCGCATCTATTTGGTATTTCTGAAAAGAACCCGAAATTAGGAGCATGTTTATGACTAGTAAAACCAAGATTGCTGTACAGACTAAGCCCACTTATATTTTTCGTGCTAGTTGGGCTCTATTGCTACTAGCTATTAACTTCTTGGTAGCAGCATACTACTTTCATATCATCCAGTAACTGAAAAGTTAACTGGTATAGCGGTTAGCGGAGTGTATCCGGCTCCGCTTAAATCGTACTTTTAAATAACCCCTTGGGGCGGATCAGCAGTACCAAAATCATTAGTAATAGTGCTACGCCTTGCTTGTACTGCGAACCTAACCAAGGGGTGCTGATTTCCTGAACTATGCCAATCATTAAAGCAGCTGCGATCGCCCCATAAGGATTACCAATTCCTCCTAAAATTACTGAAGCGAATAATGGCAAAATTAAGAACCAACCCATATTGGGTCTAACTGCTGTGATTAATCCATACATACTACCTCCCAGGGATGTCAATGTACCAGCAATCACCCAAGTCCAGAAAATTACTTGATCCACATTAATACCAGATACTCTAGCCAAATCCAAATCATCAGCAACTGCTCGCATGGCTTTACCAATTTTGGTATTTTGCAGCAGGTAGTGTAGTGCTGCAATTGCTAAAACTGCCAGGATCAAAACCAATAGTTGGTTTTGTGGTACTTTTAAGTTAAATATTTCCAGAGCAGGAGTTACAGGTAGATTATAGTTTTGGTTTTTGCCTCCCCAGATAAATATTATACCATTACGTAGGAATAATGCCAATCCAATGGAGATAATTACCATTGTTGTAGAACTAGCGCGGATAGTTCGCATAGGAGACCACAGCAATTTTTCTGTCAGCAACATTGCAGCTACTGTGCCTATGGTCGCTAAAATCATGGACAAACAGATATTTACTCCTAGTGTATTGAGCAAAAAGGTCAGGTAAGCCCCTAACGTTAGGAAATCACCGTGAGCAAAGTTGGATAATCTGAGAATCCCATAAGTCAGCGTTAATCCAACGGATGCAAGTGCTATGATGCTACCTACAGCAATACCGTAAATGACTAATTGAATGAATTGGATGAATTGTGGATTGTCCATAGTTTAAAATTATACTTGAGATAGTTTGACTAAGTGATTTAGCTCAATATGTTTTGAGATATCTGTCACATTCATTAAGGACAATTGTGGGTTACAACATGATAGAGTTTCTGCGAAAATTGCGTAGCGCTCTGTTAGTATAGGGAACCAAAATGTTCCATCAACAGTATACATTTAGCTTAACTTTTCCATTGTTTTGACCATGCAGCAATCTCCAAGCTTACCAGAACAGAACTCACAAATAAATGGAACATCAGATCGGATAAACAATATGCTTGAATTAGCAGCGCAGTTGTGGCTGGAACATAGTTGGAATAAGTTACAAAATCGCCTGAATGATTGCCTGTTTTCTGCTTCCGCTACAATGCAACAGGGAAAAACAGAGGAATTAGAGATTTTTCAAATCTTAGTGAATGAATTGCATTATGCGTTATGCCCTGACAAAGTGATGATCGCACTTATAAATCCCGGAACAAATGAAGGCAAAGTTAATTATATCTATAATCCCATAAATCCATATCAATGTAAAAAACATAGGGATTTAGAAATAGCGCTCTCAGAAGATAAACAATTCCATTTGAGATTCCAGGATGTGCTTAGACTACCAGATTTGTTGCAGTTGGAGAAACAACAACCGCAGAATGCTTGGCGCTTAATCAAAGATCCTACTAACTTGAACGCATGGTTAATTATCACTCCATCCCCCAACTGGGCTGAATGTAGTTTGCGGAAAAACATACCAGATAAACTGAAATTACAACTAATTGACAGAGCCATTGATTATTTTGGCAAGATTTTACTACAAATCAGACAAATGCAGTTTTGGCAGAGCGAATGCCAAAAATTAGCGCGACTTAATCAAGAACTAGAACGTAATAATCAGATTAAAAATCAATTTCTGGCTAACACTAGTCACGAGATTCGCACACCTCTGAGTTTGATTTTGGGATTCACGCATCTATTACAAATTCAGTGTTACGATCCTCATAAACAAAAGCATCAAGAGTACTTAAGCATTATTCAATCCAGTGGTAAACATTTGCTGGGATTAATCAATGATATTTTGGATCTAGCTAAAATTGAAGCCGAGCAGATGGATTTGCAATGGGAGGTTATAGATGTACCTGTCTTATGTCGTAATGTCATAGCTTTAGTCAAGGAAAAAGCTACTAGCAAAGGTTTAAACCTGCAGATTGATTTGGCACCGGACGTTAAAACTCTAGTAGCGGATTCTTTGCGGCTCAAGCAAATGCTATTAAATTTATTGTTTAATGCGATTAAATTTACCCATGAGGGCAGTGTTGGATTAAGAGTAAATGTGGAAGACATATATTTGCGCTTCACTGTCTGGGATACGGGATTGGGAATTTCCCCAGATGACCAAGCATTATTGTTTCAACCCTATCAGCGAATTATTCATCATTCACACGATCATAATGATGAAGGTACTGGTTTGGGATTAGCAGTAACGAAGAAGCTAGTTCAGATGCATAACGGTTTTCTCACCTTAGAATCACAAATTAATCACGGTTCCAGTTTTACTATAGCTCTCCCCCTGAATAATTCAGAGAAAATCCTCTCAATAACAGAGACTCTAACAGGAGATTCCACAATAAATGAACCTGGGAGTCCCTGCATTCTTGCTAATATAGTAGATATGGATATCGCTCCTGAATCAGAAGTTTTATTGGTGGAGAATAATTTACCTCATACTGAATTAATCCAAATATATTTGCAGAGATTGGGTTACAAGGTGACTTGTGCTACCAATGCAGCATCTATGTGGATAGCACTTGCGCAAAAACCGCCTGTAGTCATTTTGATGGACGTGAGTTTACCAGATGCTAACGGCTTAGAACTAGTCAAGCAATTACGAGCAAATCAACAGTACTGTCATATACCAATAATTGCCCAAACTTCTATGGCGATGAAAGGCGATCGCGAACTTTGTTTAGCTGCTGGAATGAATGACTATATTTCCAAACCAATAGATCTACCACTTCTGGCTAAAATGGTAGCAAAATATAGCCAGTTCCTTGCTAATTAAAAAGAGAAAGTTGTCCGAATAGTCCCAATGTAAACAGTGTCATTGTTATTATTGTTTTCAGGATTTTGGACAATAATCACACCAGGTGTAATGGCTATATAGTCAGAGACGGGATAACGGTAAAACACCTCTAATTGTAATGCAGTTCCTGGATCTGCCAAACCAGCAATATCGTTACGGGTAACTTTTGGTGGTTGACCAATCACTATCCCTCCCAAACTTCCCGCCTTAGCCAAGTCTGGAAACGCTAATGCCAGATACCAATCAAATATATCCGCATTAGCTCCTTGATCAGCACCAGCTTCAGCATGGGCGGTGGTATATCCTACAGCAGGTGCTATAATGAATTTAGGGCTAACTTGATAGGAAAGTCCTAAGCCATAAGTATTAGCTGAAGTAGGAGTATCTCCAAAGGGATTGTTGGCATTCAAACTGCCAGTTCCGGTATCCAAAGCATTATCATCACTGCTAGGACTATAGGAATTAGCATAGGTTAAACCTATGGATAAATGCTCAATTGGATGTAAAGTTAATTGAGCCAAGGCTACGTAAGATCCACCAAACAATCCGACATTTGGATCATTTCGATATACCCCAGCAACGTAAGCTAAAGCAAATCTCACAGCATGACTAAATTCATAGGTGAGAGAGCCTCCCGCAACATCCTCACCTCCCAAGTGGAAAATTGGGTTAAATTGTCCAAAACGAGAAATAGCACCATTAACATGGTCGCCTACAGGTGCGATCGCATCTACATCCTCGTCCATCATTTCGTGGATTTCATCTCTGACACCAACATGTACGGTAAATTTATCACCCAGTTTAAATTGGTAGGATAAAAGAGCAATATCGAATTGATTACCGCTATCTCCATCTAGGAGCAATCGTCCCATATTAGTACCAGTAGCGTTCTCCAATTCTTGTATATTGCTAGCTTCTAAGCGTGTTCTTAATAGATCTGTACCAGTAAAAGAAGTGTCAAAGTTCAAGCGGACGAAATCATTGACAACAGTATTACTGCTAATCGGGAGACCACTTCCATCAGCCCTTGTTCCAGGACCAACAGTCACCAGAGAAAACAGGACATTTCCCGTCAGTTTTGTGGTTGTAGAGAACTGCTGCTGTTCTAAAATTGGTGTGCGGGCTTCTACAGCATCCATACGACTGCGCAATGAGGCTAATTCCGTTACAAACTGGTCTTTTAACTGTTCTATTGTAGTTAAATCTTCCTTTCTTACCTTGTTAGCTGCTTTACTCAAGGCCAATTCGTTAATTTGATTTAAACAAGCATTTAGCGCTGCTGCAAATTCGTATCGAGTCAGAGAACGATTACCTTGGAAAGTGTGATTAGGATATAGTGAAATACATCCATATTTTTCTATAAGTGATTGTAAAGATTTAAATGCCCAATCAGTGGGTTTAACATCTGAAAGCTGAGAAACTGAAGTTACTTGTTCTTGGGAATCATCGTCAGTAGATTCTGATGTTGGAGTCTCCAAATTCTCATCAAGTTTTTCTATTGTTGAAATTCGATCTGACGTTTCAGGTATATGTGTCAAGGTTTCAGCCAGAGTAGATGTGGATAAACCTAGCACTCCCAAGATAATAGTTGAAGTCAGCAGAAAACACCGAACTTTAAGCTGCATAAATTATTCTCCCCACACAAAATTTATCTCCTTTTCTGGAGACGAAAACTCCTGGTTGTTGGATATGTCAACATTAGGTGGACTGCGAATAAGTTGCAGTCTTAGTCTAATCAATCGATTTGTCTCTTGACATAATACATGAATTCACTGAAAACTTAAATCTAGGAAACTTTTTACTTTGGAGATTTTTTATGTCTAATCTCAAGCAGATTAATTTGTCCCTTGGCTTGCTTCTGCTTGCTTTATTTCCAGGTATCCCCGTTTTAGCTCATACAGTTAAAACATCTGGTGATGTCGCAGCTACATTCCATATTGATCCTCATGACCATCCAACAGCAGGAATATCTTCCCGTGCTTGGTTTGCACTTACCCGTAGAGGAGGAAAATTAATTCCCCTGTCGCAATGTAACTGTCGTTTAGTAGTTTACCCAATTCCCCATGATAAAAATACAACTCCGCTAGAGCCACTATTGCATGAAGTAGATGCTGATAATTATCATGGAATTCCTGGTGCAGAAATTACCTTTCCGTCTGGTGGAGAATACGAATTAAGATTGACTGGATATCCCAAATATGATCGCCAGCATCCTAATGCGCTACCTAAATTCGGTCCTTTTAAACTAACTTATCAGGTTTTTGTCAGTGGAAATTAGTAATTGAGTTATTTGATCCGATTAGGAGCACTGTAGAATTTATCCAATGATAAAAGCGTCCATACCCAACTCATACGCAGCAGTAATACTGCTAGCGTAATTACTCCTAACAAAGCCGATAGTAATTTATTACCCATAGTCCATTCTAAGGAACCTAAATAGGTAGAACCAATTAAAATAGTATGACTGACTGCAAATACTAGGGCTGGAACAGCTACCAGATGAATTAGTCGCCAGTATTTACCTAATTTCTCTACTATCAAGTCAAAACTAGTCAGGGCTGCGGGAGTCATTAATCCTAGTGCGATAAAACCAGCCCAAATGCCAATTTGTTGCAGCGGTAGCATGAAAGAAATTGCATCGAAATTCCACTCAAAATGGTGGTCTAGCATATGGGCTGTATGTGCTAGGGAGAAAATATATGCGCCAACGCCAGAGGCGCGACGATAGATGAGTAATTTTGGGATTAAGCGATTAAATGGACGGGCGATGAGAGTTAGGGTTAAGCACAGCAGAGCAGTGTAGCCTGTATAATCGACCATCTCTCCTGTCCGGATCAGAGTGGCCATACCAATAGTTAATGTTACCCAACCTCCTAGTCGATATAATTGGCTACGTTTATCTTTACTGAGTAATGTAGCTGAAAGACCGACACCAAGCATAGATGGAAATGTGCCGATCCCAAATGCTAGCATTGTCAGTCCTCCCATCCAAAAGTTAGTGGTTTCAGCAGCTTTGACTTGAGCTATATACAAAAAACCACAAGGAATCATTCCCCAAATTAAACCTAAAGTAATGGGAGTCCACCAATGAAACTGCTTTGTCAAATTCAACATTTTGACATTCAGATATTGATGTAATTTTACTTGCATTGAAGGATGTAATTGCGGCAATTTAGGTATTAATTTGGGGTTTATTTGGTATAGTCCCATCCAAATAAATATAATACCTGTAACAATTGCTAAAATGTGTCTTAATCCACTTTCAATACCTGCAACTTGTCCTCCCGCAATCAATACTGATCCTAAAGCACCAATTCCCGCTCCTACCACGACGTAACTTATAATCCGCCCCAAATTTAATAGCCCATGAAAGTAGATAGCTTTTCGCCATCCTGGGGACTGAGGAAAGGTTTGAGATAAGGAAAACGCTACTGTGATTGGTCCGCACATGCTTACACAGTGTCCAAAACTGCCTAAAAAACCCAAAGCTATTGTCAAGACTAGGTCAAACATGTTTAGTTGGGAAACTACAACTAATCAAATACAAATTGAAAAGATAAATTTAAGATATAGATTATTGTGTACAGAAAATTAGGCAAAATGATACTAGCAGATAAATTGGGACAATTAAAGGCTTTATTTCAAGAAATGTCTCAGGCTTTAATTGCTTATTCGGGCGGAGTTGATAGTACTCTGGTGGCTAAGATTGCTTATGATGTGTTGGGCGATCGCGCATTGGCTGTCACAGCGGTTTCTCCTTCCCTACTACCATCGGAGTTAGAAGATGCCAAAATCCAGGCGGTGATCATCGGAATTCCCCACAAAATTATCCAAACTCATGAAATGGATAATCCTAATTACACCTCTAACCCGATTAATCGCTGTTATTTTTGCAAAAGCGAATTACATAATCAGCTGAAACCTTTAGCCTTAGAACTGGGATATCCATATGTGATCGACGGAGTTAACGCGGATGACTTGCGGGATTATCGCCCAGGAATCCAAGCAGCGAAAGAAAGAGGTGTGCGATCGCCCTTAGCAGAAATTGGCATTTCTAAAATAGAAGTGCGACAACTTTCTCAACAACTCGGTTTACCTTGGTGGAATAAACCAGCCCAACCGTGTCTCAGTTCCCGCTTCCCTTATGGCGAAGAAATTACTGTTACTAAATTACAACGAGTTGGTAGAGCAGAGACTTATCTACATCAATTGGGTTGGCAAAATTTGCGAGTCCGCTCAATTGGGGATACAGCAAGAATTGAATTACCAGCCCATGAGATTCAAGACTTTGTCTCGACCACAAATTTAACCGAGTTAGTCAAAGTCTTTCAAGAGCTTGATTTTACCTATGTCACCTTGGATTTAGAAGGTTATCGTAGCGGTAAGCTCAATCAAGTTTTAAATCAGAGTATTTTGGAGACAGGTATCAACGTGTAGAAAAACTAAAGTTTAATCCTGAGAAACATTTTTCAGCTGAGACTTTTTCCCCTGTTCCCTGTTTTCCCAAAGATTGTTCCCTGCTCTATCCTGAGATGACAGATGAAATTCCACCTGTTGGATGGCTGCTCTCCAAACATCATATCCTTCAGAAGATAGATGTATACCATCTGTAGTTAAACCTGGACGTAATTCACCAGCAGCATCCATAAACCAATCATTAATATTCAGGTATTGAGCACCTTCCTGTTGAGCAATCCAGGCGATTTTGCCATTCATTTGTCTAATATGGCTATTAGATACTTTGTGGACGCGTACAGGTAGAATTGATTGCACAATTATTTGTGTATGAGGATGATATTGGCGCAGCTGATGAATAATCCGACGATAATTATGCAAAGTTGACATATCTTGATGACCTCGGAGTAAATCATTGATTCCCACCATCAGATAAATCACTTGGGCTTTGGTTTTGGAAAAAGCTGTCAATCTTTGTAAAATTCCAGCAGAAGTATCCCCAGATATACCTTGATTCAGCCAAAGTTTACCACTAGGCAATTTTTCTTTGGGAAACCACATACTCAAAGAATCTCCCAGCAAAATGCTGAGGCGATTTTTCCCTTGGCCTTCAGTTGCAGCCTTAGCCTCCCTAGCCAATAAATTTTTCCAGTCTTCATAGGTCGGTTGACGTTTTGGTGTCCAATTGTTATTTCCATCTACCACCTGATCATCTATCCGAGTGTAAAGCTCGCCTGTCTTCAGAGCCAATAGTCTTTGGTGGTAAAGTTCTTCTCCGGAGATAATTGTCTGGCTGATGGTTTGAGGATCAGGAATTAATGTTAATTTTTGTGTTGTTGGTAAAGTTCGATTGCTGAATTCTGGGGTTGCTATGGGAGCATTTGCAGTTCTTTTGAGGCTTAGAGGATATCTTGCCAGATTGTCATGGGAATTATCTGGGGTTTTAGCCAGTAAAGTCCAATTATCCAAGCCAAATATGAGCAAATTCATTTCTCTACTGTAGATAATTGCCTTTTCTAACAGTAAAAATGAGTTTTGCTGCAAGTACCACGGAATGTTATAGGTTTTGATGGCGCTTCTGGGAACCTGTGAAAAAGTTGCTGCTGGTATCATCAATCCTGTTAACAAGCTGGCTGCTAACAGTAAGGGTGCTCTCATGATGCTTTCTCCTGTTGATAAACTTACTGCTTTTCTTTAAGACAGTCGTATCTGGCTGTATTCAGGAAAATTTTACTTTTGCTTGATATCGACTAATATCTCCCATAGGAAAGTTATTGCCAAGACAAGAGTAAAATGTTATACATAAAAAGTGTGATTGACTGTTCATATAGAAAACCTCAGGTAATTTTTGCTGCAAACGCGAAAAATATCAATGCATTTTTCCACACTTTTTCCTCAATTCTTGTGTAAGATATCATATTTCCTTTTAGATGATGGTGGCGGACTCATCAAAAGACTAGTACCGCTTAACTAAAGTTTTATTACTAGAATTCCAAGTCTTACATTTACTTTGATCTATTTGCTGATCAGGTGCTAAGATTTAAGCGAAGTTATTAATGTTTCCCTGTTATTCTGTGGCTAGAGCAAGTACAGCAATTGGTGTAAGTCCCATCATTAAGGAGATTGTGCAAAAGCAGGCACATTCAACTAGGTTGACTTTAAAAGAGGTTATCCTTATGGGCATGTTAGCAATAGATAAGCTTGACGACCAAAATCGTCAGGAGTTAGCGGATCAAGTTCATCAAATGCAGGTGAACGGTGAAATCTAAAATGCCCAATTAGGGAATTTTAGTCCGGAGTCGGGAGTTGGTGTTTCTCCCCCAGGAGTACACTTGGCTCTCGATACGCAAGAACACAAGTCATGAATCATCATGTCTTGTGTTCGTTAAGTGTTTTGATGTCAGTTTTCCAGGAAATCGGGGAGGAGGAAGATTTTGGCTTTATGAGCCTAATTAATCTGAAATCCGCCAAATCTTGATTTGGCTATCCTCCCCACCACTAACCAGAATTGTCCCATCAGCACTAAAAGCAAGAGATGTAACTGCATTTGTATGTCCGAGCAAACGAGTAATTTCTCCACCGGTGGTCATATTCCACAATTTAATCTGGCGATCGCGGCTAGCAATAGCCAAAATCTTCCCGCTAGGATTAAATGCTAAAGATGTGACATCGTCAGCCGCGCCATTTAAACTACGAACTTCTCTCTCTGTGTCCATGTTCCAAAATTTAATTTGGCGATCGCGGCTAGCGCTAACTAGAAGTTTGCCGTTAGGACTAAATGCTAGTGCTGTCACTGTTTGTGAATTTGGCGTTAAAGTGCGGATAATTCGCCCTTGGTTAAGATTCCATAACTTGATAGTTTTATCAAAGCTACCGCTGGCTAAGGTAATACCATCGGGGGATAGAGTCACAGAACGCACCCAATAAGCGTGACCTGCAATTGTCCGCACTAATTTTCCTGTAGCCAAATTCCAAACTTTAATTGTGTCGTCATCACTACCACTGACTAAAATTCGTCCATCCCCACTAATAGCTAAAGTATGGATGGCATCTCGATGTCCTGTAAGGGTATAAATTAATTGTCCTGTGGCTAAATTCCAGACTTTAATCGTGTCATCATCACTACCACTCACTAAAAGGCGACCATTAGGACTAATGGCGACTACATTCACTCTCTGTGAATGTCCTTTGAGTTGACCTATTTCTTCTCCAGCGATTAGATCCCATAATTTGATGTCGCGATCGCTGTTACTGGCGATAGTTTTACCGTCTGGACTAATCGCTACGGAAGAAACCTCATGATTATTGCCTAAAAGAGTTTTTACCAGAGTTATATCCCCTGAAGATTTCTTGGGAGACTGGGAAAAACTTACTTCACTGTTATCTACATCATGAGTTTGATTGAGATTGGCAGAAAGAAATGCTTGTATGCGCCGAATTTGATCATAACCAGATTGTCCAATTCCCAAAACCACAATTGCGCCCATGACCAAAATTAAATTTCTCAAAAAAACATATTTTTGGGGATAAGCTACGAACTGGAATTTCTGCTTGTTGTCTGGTGTGTTTCCTGGAACTTTTAGAATAGCAGCGGAACTAGGGTGCGATTTCGTCTTGCTAGTCAAGTCCCTGATGACTTCATCAACCGACTGATAACGATTCTGGATCTCTTTTTGTAATAATTTATCCAAAACTTGAGTTAATTCATAACTTAAAGGAAATCGGAGATAACTTTGCCAATGATTCACCCAGCTATAGCCATACTCCATCCATAACTGAAAGGGAGAAATTCCGGTTAAAAGATGAAAACAAGTAGCTCCTAAACTAAATAGATCGCTAGCTGGATAAGCTTTTCCATCTCTAATTTGTTCAATCGGTGCATAACCATGAGAACCAATGGATGTCCCAACCTTCTGTTGTACTCTCACGCTTAATTGCTTAGAAGAGCCAAAATCAATCAAGACTAGTTTACCATCTTGCTTTTGCCGGATAATGTTCTCCGGTTTGATGTCCCGATGAATTACTCCCCGAGAGTGAACAAATTTGATGACAGGTAACAAATCCCACAAAATAGATTGAATATCCCAATCTCTATATACTTTGCGTACTTGTAATTCTTTGAGCAAATTTTGTCCATTAATAAACTGCTGAACTAAATACAAACAATTATCTTGTTCAAAGTAAGCTAACAGACTAGGGATTTGCGCATGTTCTCCTAACTGTTGCAGACGCTTTGCCTCTTGGGCAAATAATTCGATCGCTTTTCTTTGTGACCAAGTTCCTTGAAATTTAGGTGCTAGTTGTTTAATAACACAGTATTCATTCAATTTATCAGTATCTTCTGATAGATAAGTCCTGCCAAATCCACCTTCATCTGAAAGCACCCGCATGACACGGAAACGATTTCTCAAGAAAGGCACTAGAGGTGTGCTACAAGCTTGACAAAACTTTTTACTATCAGGGTTTTGCGGATTTGAGCAATCGGGATTTAAGCAGCAGATCATGGTCTGGTCGGCGCGACTGCATGATAAATTGTGCTAAGTTTGTCCCGCATTCTCCCTTAAAAATAATTGACTTTTGCGTAGTTAAATATGGTAAACAAACCTGGTTGGGGATTGGGGAATTACTCACTCGCTAATAGAGATCAGAGACGGAGATGTTCCGACTCCACTAAAATCTCAACCAGTTTTCCGCAATTTTAGAAAACTGCGAAAGCCCAAAAATCAATTATTTTCTCAAGTATAGGGTAATTATGAGCAAAAGTCTGGTCAAAATGCCACAATTATCCCACAAAGAAAATAGGTGATAGTAATGTCTAGTAATTAAGAGCTTTTCGACTTCCATCACCTAATTGCACTCATGATAATTAATCATCCGGATTAAAGAGAAAATAGCTAAAAATACTGCAGAAAACAGGAATATAGAGCATTTAGGTAAAATTTTTATGTGATATTTTTTATTTTTAATGAAGGGACTGGGCTAGATCACTGGGAGCAAAACATCCCTTTTCTGTGATAATAGCCGTAATTAGTTCAGCCGGAGTCACATCAAAAGCTGGGTTATAGAAGTCTACTCCTATAGGAGTGAGACAGGTATTTCCAACTTGATATACTTCCATAGGATGGCGGATTTCAATTGGTATCTGTTTACCGTCGGTCAATTCAAAGTCTATTGTAGATAAAGGTGCAGCGACATAAAACGGTATATTATGCTTTTGAGCAACAATAGCTAAACTATAAGTACCGATTTTATTTGCTGTGTCACCGTTCGCAGCAATTCTATCAGCTCCCACAACTACAGCGTCAATTAACCTATGCTGCATACAATGAGCTGCCATACTATCAGTAATCACAGTTACAGGAATTCCTTCTTGGACGCATTCCCAAGCAGTGAGTTTTGCACCCTGCAAACGAGGACGGGTTTCATCAGCAAAGACTCTCGCTAAACGACCATGTTGCCAAGCAGAACGCACTACACCCAAAGCAGTTCCATAACCCGCTGTGGCTAAAGCGCCAGCATTACAGTGAGTCAACAGGGTCAGTTTTTCTGGATGAGGCGGTAACATGGTTAAACCATTTTCACCTATTTGTTGACAAGTCTGTAAATCTTCCGAATGGATAGTTTGAGCAGTTTCCCAAAGGACTTGCTGGATTTGAGCTACTGTTCCTGGTGTCCTTTGAGCAATTTGCATCATCTGGTTAATTGCCCAGAATAAATTTACGGCTGTGGGACGAGTAGCGCCCAAACTTACAGCTACTTGGCCTAATTTATCTAAAAACTCTTGGCGATCGCTCGTGACAATTTCCCGCGCCCCTAAATACATTCCATAAGCCGCAGCCACACCAATCGCCGGTGCGCCCCTGACAATCATCGTCTGAATTGCATCAGCCATATCTTGACTACGGCGAACTTCTACGAGAGCATACTCATGAGGTAAGCGAGTTTGGTCTATCAAAACAACTGCATCATTTTTCCAAGTAACGGGATAAACCTGATTTGTCATGTTTTTTGGGCATGGTGTCCATGCCCGCAAAGGTTAATTAATTTGCTCAGCTAGACAGCAATAACTTGCTTTTGAAAAAAAGCTTGTAAAACACTGTCTGCTATTTGCTGACTAGTCAGACCTAAACTAGCCTTAGATTCATCTGGGGACGCATGTTCTACCAATATATCTGGTACACCAATGCGCTTAACAGGAACTACAACATTCTCATCTAAGAGACTTTCAGCTATTGCAGAACCAAAACCACCCATCACACAACCTTCTTCCAAAGTTACCACCCGGCCAATTTTTTTCGCTAAAGGCAAAATTAAATCAGTATCCAAGGGTTTAGCAAAACGAGCATTAATTACTGTGGCAGAAATTCCATATTCATTCAGGATTTCTGCTGCTTGTAATCCTGGATGGACCATCGTACCATAGCCAATAATCAACACATCGTCACCTTGGCGGAGGATTTCACCCTTACCAATTTCCAGAGCTTCCCAGCCTTCTTCCATCAGAGGGACTCCATAGCCATTACCCCGTGGGAAACGCATAGCGATCGGACCACTAGTATGATTCACACCAGTTACCACCATCCGTTGTAGTTCAGCTTCATCTTTGGGAGCCATCAGCACCATATGCGGAATACAACGGAGATAAGCAATATCATACATACCCTGATGAGTTGGTCCATCAGCACCGACAATTCCTGCTCTATCTAAACAGAAGAAAACTGGCAGGTTTTGGATACATACATCGTGAATAATTTGGTCGTAAGCACGTTGTAAAAATGTGGAATAAATAGCAGCAACAGGACGCATACCTTCGCAAGCTAGACCAGCAGCTAAGGTAACAGCATGTTGTTCGGCTATTCCCACATCAATGTACTGATTAGGTAACTTAGCTTGTAGTTTGTCTAACCCTGTACCAGTAGCCATTGCTGCCGTGATCCCAATGATTTTCGGATTCTGTTCAGCTAGTTTGACTAAGGTATGGGAAAAGACTTTAGCATAAGCAGGAGGCTTAGGCTTACTAGAAGGTGTAGCTTTACCTGTAGTCACATTAAACGGATTTTGAGCATGATAGCCTACTTGGTCTTGTTCAGCAATTTCATATCCCTTTCCTTTCACCGTGGCTACATGTACCAGCACAGGACCAGGAATTTGATGTGCTTGTTGGAAAGTAGCAATCAATTCCTCTAAATTATGTCCATCTACTGGACCCATATAGGTAAAGCCAAGTTCTTCAAAAACAGCACCAACTTTAGGAACTGCTAACCGCTTCATTCCTTCTTTAATCCGACCAATTTCATCGCCGACAAAAGGAATGTGTTTTACCTGCTCTTCTAAATTATCCGTAATGAACTGTACAGGCGGGCTAAGACGTATCTTGTTCAGGTAGCGCGGAATTGCGCCCACATTGGGAGAAATAGACATTTCATTATCATTCAGCACCACCAGCAGATTAGTTTTGGGTAAATGTCCTGCATGGTTGATTGCTTCTAAAGCCATCCCTCCCGTCAAAGCACCATCGCCAATTACCGCAACAGCTTTAAATTTTTTCCCTTGAGCATCACGAGCCAGCGCCATCCCCAAAGCAGCAGAAATACTTGTCGAGGCGTGTCCTGCACCAAAATGGTCGAATTTGTTCTCACAGCGCTTCAGATAACCAGCAATCCCTCCTTTTTGTCGGAGAGTCTCAAATTGGTTGTAGCGTCCTGTAATTAGTTTGTGCGGATAAGCTTGATGTCCCACATCCCAAATCACCTTATCCCGATCTAAATCCAAGGTTTGATAAAGCCCTAAAGTTAGTTCAACAACTCCCAAACCTGGTCCCAAATGCCCACCAGTTGCAGCTACGGTTTGTAAATGCTTTTCCCGAATTTGAGCAGCGATTTGTTGCAACTGCCGAATTGACAACCCATGCAACTGATTAGGATGAGTAATTTCACTCAAATGCATACTATAGGGTTTTCCTCACTATATTTTGGCATCATTAGATTTTCCCACGTTTAGGATCTGAGCAGAGGACTAGAAGCTCTCCGCTCTCCACAACTGATAAATTTGCCCAGACGTATGATAATAATACATCTCCCACTTTTAGTATTGTCATACCTCTGGATAATTGTCATGGAAGAATCAGCTATTCTCTTGTAGAAGATGCTGTGATAGTATATTCCCTTCAATTCAATTCATTATTCAGGAGTATTGCCAATGAATCAAGTAACAGACCCCATCAAGTTGATGAAACAAGAAGTTGGTAAAGCCGCTGCTGCTTTAGTCAAATCAGGCTCAATTGTTGGTTTGGGTACGGGGTCAACCACAGCTTATGCAATTCAGTATTTAGGCGATCGCCTCAAATCCGGCGAACTCAAAGACATCGTCGGTATCCCTACTTCCTTTCAATCGGAGGTTTTAGCCAAGGAGTATGGTGTCCCTTTGACAACTCTTGATGCTGTTGATCGGATTGATATTGCGATCGATGGAGCAGACGAAGTTGACCCCAATAGAAACTTAATTAAAGGTGGGGGAGCAGCTCATACCCGGGAGAAAGTAGTGGACTATTTAGCGAACTCCTTTGTGGTTGTAGTTGATAGTGGGAAGTTAGTGAATCGCTTGGGTTCGACTTTTGCTGTCCCCGTGGAAGTGATACCTATGGCAATTACTCCAGTAATTAACGCGATCAAAAAGCTTGGTGGTAAACCAGAACTGCGTATGGGAGTGAGAAAAGCGGGTCCAGTAATTACGGATCAAGGCAATATGGTTGTAGATGTGAGATTTGACAAAATTGACGATCCAGAGAATTTGGAAAAAACTCTAAATAATATTCCGGGAGTTTTGGAAAATGGTATTTTTGTCAACTGTACTGATCTAGTTCTGGTTGGCGAAGTTATTGATGGTAAGTCAGTGGTGAAAGAGCTTTAAACAAAGGGCAGGGTCCCCCTGCTTCATTACTACTATATACATTACTTATACCTCTTCTGCAATCAACAGGCATCAGTATATAATCTATTTATTACATACCTTATAGTCGCAATTTAGTTACAAAAATATAGATGACTAAAACTACTTTGTCAGAAAAATTGCGCTACCGTTTTGATAACTATATGTCTAAAGGACCTATTGCTCTCATTGGTGGTTTAGCACTGATTTGTTTAGTGTTTATCCTGTTGATGGCAATATTAGTTAACTTAACGAATATTATGCCCGAAGCGAGCGATGCCTGCGGCGGGCAAAGCCAACGCAGTTTCCCAGAGTCAGTTTGGGATGTTGTGATGCATACTATAGATACAGGTACAATAGCTGCGGATAAAGGCTGGAAATTTCGTATTGCCATGCTAATTGTTACCTTTGTTGGCATATTTGTATACACTACACTAATTGGTATTATCTCCAATGGGATTAACGCAAAGGTAGAGAGTCTGCGTCGCGGTTCTTCGCGAGTCATTGAAACCAACCACATAGTGATTCTGGGTTGGTCATTGCAAGTGTTTACCCTGCTATCTGAACTCATCCTGGCGAATGCTTATCGACCTGATACCTGTATTGTCGTCCTGAGTGAAGAATCCAAAGCGGAGATGGAAGATAAGCTGAGAGACGCTCTTGGGAGAAATCACCGAGTTCATTTAGTCTGTCGTAATGGCAGCCCTAGTAATGTATCTCATCTAGGTATGGTGAATATTCAAGCTTCCCGCTCAGTTGTAATTCTCAACGCACAAAATGAACATCATGATGCTCAAATAGTCAAGACACTGCTAGCCATCACTAGTATTCCACGAGCAGTTCCCCGACCATATCACATCGTGACCCCAGTACAAAGGTCCAAAAATCTTGATGTTATTGATGTCATTGGGCATGAAAATGTAGAAACAGTACTTGTCCATGATGTACTTTCGCGTATCATAGTCCAAACCTCACGACAGTCAGGTTTATCCATCATATACATGGATCTATTGGATTTTGGTGGTAATGAAATCCACTTTACATCATCACCCAGTTTAGAAGGTAAGACCTATGGACAAACTCTCTTTGCTTATAAAGATTCAGCCGTGATTGGTATCAAGCGTGGTCGTAAAATCCTACTCAATCCACCTATGGACCAACGTTTGCAAAAAAACGAACAATTAATTTTGATTAGTATAGATGAGAGTACAGTTCAATTAACAGGATTTGCGCCTCCTCCTATAGATTACGGAGCTATTGGCTTTGGTGAACGAAAGCAAACCTTGTCAGAAAATACGTTAATTCTGGGTTGGAATAAACGAATTGCTAATATTATCCAGATGATAGAACAATATATTGCTCCAGGCTCTATTATCACCATTGCTGCAGACTGTACAGAAACAGAGATAATGGCTCTAGAATCTCTCAACCTTAAACAGCGAACTGTGCAGTATAGCCAGGGAGATATTACCAGTCGTCAAGTATTAGAAAATCTTAATTTAACCAAATACAATCATGTTATTATCCTATCCAGGACTGATATAGACCCAGCAACTGCGGATGCAAACACTTTAGTAACTTTGCTATATCTGAGGGATATTGCCAATTCCTGCAATCACAATTTCCATATCGTCACTGAAATAATGGATATGGAAAACCAAGCTCTGGCGCAAATCGCCCGACCCGATGATTTTGTCCTGAGCAAGCAAATAATCAGTCTGCTACTAGCGCAAATTGCAGAACATAAGGATCTGAATGCGGTATTTGCGGAATTGTTTAATGCAGAAGGAGCAGAAATTTACCTCAGGCCTGTCGTTGACTATATTATGATTGATCGTACTGTCAACTTCTATACTGTTGTGGAAGCAGCTAAACAACGTAATGAATCAGCTATTGGATATCGTCGTCACGGTGATGTGAATAATAGGGCAAAATCCTATGGCGTTGTGCTTAACCCACCAAAGGATCGACTTATCCGTTTTGAACCTCAAGATAGTATCATCGTGTTTGCTGAAAGATACGCTAATGTTGGAGAACCAAACTATTTTGAAACTCCCCCTTTAAACTCCCTTAAATATTGACTAAGTTATATCTACTAATTCAATATGTATCCGTTTTCCCACTACTTTAGTTGCACGCTCAATAGTATCTATTGTCACAGATATATTCTCTGGATCTAAAAGTCGATTTAGAGATGATCTACTTGTATGCATCTCTTTTGCCATTTCAGTCTTGTTTATTTTCTTTTGATGCATTGCTTCTTGAATCTGCCAGGATATAACTCGCTTAATGGCTATTAAGTTAATTTCTTCAAGTGTACCATCTTCTTCTAAAAGATCGTCGAAGGATGAACCTAATATAAGGATTTCTGCTCATTCTGTTCTCAATTGAAGTTGATATTACTTTTGTACTAAAAAAGGTACAGGTAGACAACCGTATATCAATGCTATTAAATTCTATGGCTCTACCGTTCCCATTACAATATTTCATATTTTCTTCCTAAAATAGGTTTAGGATAATATTGACAATTCCCAGAGATTCTTGCTATTATGGATATCTGTTGATTAAGGACGTATAGCTCAGTTGGTTAGAGCGCTACGTTGACATCGTAGAGGTCACTGGTTCGAGTCCAGTTACGTCCATTTTCGTATAGTGGCAATTTTTTTAGTGTTAGAACATATGTCAACCTATGGAGCGATGCCTGGGTTGGGCTTCACTAATGCAAACGCAAGCTATTTAAACCGGAACATACCTCGACCCAGATTTACTGTCTCGATAACAATCAATCCAAGTTTTACTGATGATATTTGCACCATTTTCTACTGGTAAGTCTGCTAGATCCTACCCAGGTATGGCTAATTGTTCCATCAGGCGATAGTATGACTACTACGCTAATTTTTACACTCTAATTCTATAGACGTTATGATTTCTCTAAACTTTTAGCAATTCGACGATTAAAACTATTAGTTTTCAGAAAGGGGCGTTCAAACAACCGAAAAAAAATGTAAGCTACTAATAGCGATGAAACAATCTGTAAACAAAATAATATCTCTAGTGAAAAACCTAATTTTCTCCCTAATTGGGACAACGTACCCAGTGTAATTAGATGCGTTAAGTAAAGACTATATGAAAACATCCCTATCGATGCTAAAGGTCGAATATATGGTGTCAGTATTAGTTTTTCATCAAACTGATATAACCACAGCAGTAAGATTGTATAAATCACACTGAAGTAGGACTGAATTTGGCTGGAAGGCTGTCCTAATTTTGCTCCATAGCTGTAAAGCGTACCATAGAGTAACATTAATACAATTGAAATAGCCAAGAATATTTTTGGTTTGTGGTGCTTTGGTTGAAAAATAAGGTTAAAAACTAGTATCCCAAATCCAAACTGAGGCCATAAATTTAGAGGGAATGGGCAGTTTGTAGGTGAAATAATCAACCAAACTAAGCATAATATTGTAAATATATTCAAACTCTGAAATAGTAAATTAGTATTCTCAGCAAGACGTGTAGCTTGTAAAAACAAAGCGACAATTACGTAGAAAGCTAATTCATAACACAGTGTCCAAAATACCGTCAATATAAGAGGTTGGCCTAAAGGTATTTGAGTCAAGGTCATTACAGAAAAATAATACCAAATGTCGTGATGAAAGAAGTCTATTTTAGCCAGACTACTATTTGGTAGAATATGGTAACCTACTAAAGCCGAGAGACAAGTTGAAAAAAATACTGTGATACATGAGGCAAAAAAATATGGCGGGTAAAGTCGCCGGATACGATGCCAAAAAAAATAAGACAAAGGGTTAGCCTGAGAACGCGATCGCACGGCTGCATTAGCAATACAATAGCCGGAAATTACAAAGAAAATTGGTACCCCTAAGGCACCCCACAGGCTAAAGGCATAAAGAGGTTTGCGTGCTATATCTGGGTATTGCACAACAATTGGTACAGTTATGTGAACCATAACTACCCATAAAGCTGCAAATCCACGCCAAGCATCAAGAGTTTTATAGATTGTTGTTTTAGCTGGTTCTGTCGCGGATAATATTTGGCTAGACATAATTTGTCGGAAAAGGTAATTGTAAAAGGTGAGTCCATTAATGATTTGTGAATATTATCACAAAACTAAGTAGGATTTAAGGCTACTTTTAGTACTTCACAGTGTAGTAAAGCTCTGTCAAGTAGATTTTGTATTTGAGCCAATGACGCAGGTTGACCATTTTGATAATGCTCGATCCAAGTTTGACTGATGATATTTACACCATTTTCTACTGGTAGATCCGCTAGATCCCATCCAGGTATGGCTAATTCTTCCATCAGACGATTTATTTTGGGGTCATAACTCAAAGCAAAACATCGACAACCTGATGCAAAAGCCATGATTAAACTATGTAACCGCATCCCGATCGCCATGTCCACTCCCATAAATGCTCCTTTAAGCAGTTGTGGATCTTCCAATAACAGGATTTGGCTGACATCTGGGAAAGCAGATTGCATTTTCATCGCAATTTGGTAATCTTGACTCATTTGAAAGGGGATGAATAAGATAAAAGCTTTGGTGGTTTTTTGCAACTTCTCCAGAGCATGAGTTAAAGTAGATAGACGCTCAGGGGTAAGTTGGGGATGCGATCGCAAGGTCACAGCGATTCTGGGCTTTGGTAAATCTTGTATTTGAGCCACAGGTTTAGCTGACAGCGCCCAAACTGGGTCGGGAGCAAGTACATGGGGAACTTTCCAATCAGCAAGTAGCGCCGAACTGATGCGATCGCGCACGCTAACTCCAGTACAACCTTGAAAAGAACGTTTAGTTAACCAACGGGTTTGGGGATATAACAGTGGACCAATTCCTTGGGACCAAGCCACAGTTTTTAAACCCATTGTTTGCGCCAGTATGATTAATCCTCCATAATAGAGAGGGCTGATGGGACTAGTAATATCTTGCATCAAACTACCACCACCCCAAATAAAAGCATCACAAGAGCGTAGTGCTTGTAAAACTTCTCCAGCAGCCATGCGGTCATAACTTTCTACAGCATAACGTTGGCGAGTTTCCTCAGGATTCCCAGACAGCACCACAGGAGTTACATCAAGTGGTAGCATTTGCAGAAGAGTCGCCAATAAGGCTTCATCACCACCGTTACCTTTACCGTAATACCCAGATAATAAAGCCCGCATTTTTTTCATCTTCCAATTTGACTTAGCTGATTCCTTAAACTAAAATACGCCTTTTAACTATGCACGCTCTTTCAGTTCCTACATGGATTATTCATATTTCTAGTGTGATTGAATGGATTATGGCTATTTGGTTAATCTGGACCTATGGCGAACTTACAGGTAATCGCAGTTGGTGGGGATTATCCTTTGCTATGTTACCAGCTTTGATTAGCGCTATGTGTGCTTGCACTTGGCACTTTTTCGACAACCCTACCAGTTTAGAATGGTTAGTTACTCTCCAGGCGACAATGACCTTAGTTGGTAATTTTACCCTTTGCGCAGCAGCATGGATCATTTGGCGCTCCACAAAGTCTGTCAATATAGTTGAATCCAGTATTAATTCACCAGAGAAATGATATCTAAAGAAACCCTTTTTGCACTTTCCTTATTTCCCTACTTGGGTTTCTTGTGGTTTATTACCCGCTCTGGGCAAATGCCACGATTAGCTTTGTATGGTTTTTACTGCACTTTGGTATTTGTATTTGCCACCATACCAGCTGGAATTTACGCCCAAGTACATTACGGAAAAAGTTTAGCCAATGTAGATTGGTTACATGGTGGCGCAGAAGCTTTTTTAACTTTATCTAATATTTTAATTGTTCTAGGTTTTCGTCAAGCAATACTGGAAAAGAGGAAATAAGTGATGGATGTCATACCCGCTATTGATTTGTTAGGTGGTCGTTGTGTACGACTGTATCAGGGAGATTATGCACAATCTCAAGTTTTTAGCGAAAATCCAGTTGATGTCGCTCAATCATGGGTAGACCAGGGTGCGACTAGATTACATCTGGTGGATTTGGATGGAGCTAAAGCTGGTAAACTGGTAAATCTGGAAGCTATTGGCGCGATCGCCCAAGCTGTGGATATACCAATTGAAGTGGGTGGTGGTTTGCGCGATCGCTCTAGTGTGGAGAAGTTGTTTGATCTGGGTGTCACTTGGGCAATTTTGGGGACAGTAGCTGTAGAACAACCCCAATTAGTCCAACAACTGTGTGAGCAATTTCCCCAAAAAATTATCGTTGGTATTGATGCGCGTAACGGATTAGTCGCAACACACGGTTGGTTAGAAACTTCCCAAGTATTAGCTACCCAATTAGCAGTACAAATGCAAGAAATGGGAGCAGCAGCAATTATCTATACAGACATTTATCGTGATGGTACGCTTCAAGGACCTAATTTAGACGCTTTACGAGAATTAGCCTCAGCCATTTCTTTACCGATAATTGCTTCTGGTGGTGTCAGTTCTATAACTGATTTACTCAACTTATTAGTTTTACAACCCCAAGGTGTCAAAGGTGTAATTATCGGTCGAGCTTTATATACTGGGGACATTTCTCTCAAAGAAGCTTTGCGAGCGATCGGACCTGGACGGATTCAAGATATTCCTCCCGACTTAGGATATTCCGCATTTGCTTAATCAGGGAGGAAAGCCATGAAAACTTCCACAAATAGCACCAGCAGCAAGATCCCGTTTTTAGAAAATGGAGATCTACTCTCTCGGTCAGAGTTTGAGCGGCGTTATACAGCCATGTCCCACCTTAAAAAAGCGGAATTGATTGAAGGAATTGTTTACATGGGCTCACCTTTACGGTTTGAACCCCACGCCGAACCTCATGCTGATTTACTCATCTGGCTGGGTAACTACAAAATAGCAACGCCAGGAGTAAGATTAGGTGATAATCCGACTGTGAGGCTCGATTTGGATAACGAACCCCAACCCGATGCTGTGCTGCTGATTGATTCATCTTGCGGAGGTCAAAGTTATCTCAGTGATGATGGCTATATTGAAGCAGCACCAGAATTGATCGTCGAAATTGCTGCTAGTAGCGCCTCTATAGACCTGCGGGATAAAAAACGAGTCTATTGTCGCAATGGCGTGAAAGAATATCTTGTATGGGAGGTGATGGATAATCGTTTCTATTGGTTCTCTTTACAAGATACGGAATACATTTCTATTTCACCTGATGCTGAAGGGATTATCCGCAGCCAAGTTTTTCCAGGCTTATGGTTGGCAGTTTCAGCGCTTTTGAAAAGAGATATGATTGAAGTTATTGCTACTCTACAAGTTGGTCTTTCCACTAGCGAACATCAACAGTTTTTGCAACAGTGAATAGCCCAGTGTTTTTTTGAACAAGCAGAAAAAGATTTAGCTCAACTTTCAGGAGGGTATTCATAGAGTTATGTATTATTTGAATCTCTTATCAATAGAGATTCTACTTGCGAAGTCGCCATACCTACAGACCAACTAACCAAAAAAATCAAAGCCTCGTCAATTTCCTGATTACAAAGTTCTAGAAGCTTCAGTAAATCATTTGGATACCAAGGCCAAATTAAAGTGCTTAATCGATGATAATCTTGTTTTAATTTATGCTTTTCAAGCAATTCTTTCTCTAGAAAATTCCAACCGTTTCGAGATATATCAAATCCATCTGCAACATTTATACCAGCAAAGAAATCTTTTCCAGAAGACAGAGCGCCATCATGAAAAAAATGGTTGCGTATAACATATGAAATACCAATAGCCCAACCATAGTTTAATTTAAGAAAAAGAGAGCTATAATAAACTGAATATTTATCATCTTTGACAAAATGAGTTAACAGTTGGGGAGGATTCGCACGATTTAAGCAGGTTCCTTGAGTACAAACTAATGGAGAAATAGCAGCTGTAATCAAGTCACAAATAGCCCAAGTCATTGACAGATAGCTTTGAAACAAAAGTATTCGAGCATGACTAAAAGGTATTGTTATCCCACAGTAGCTAGTCATCCCAGTATCAGGATCTGTAACTGAAGGTAATTGCAGTTGATATAATGAATTTCGTGCATGTTCTCTGGGTTCTATCAGATTGCATGTAGCATTTAGTTGCTTACCCATCAAATCAAATTCTTTAATTTTATCTTGACAATCAGAATGTAAAGATGATGGGGAAATCGAATTGAATCTAGCAACTATCCGGTTTAAATCTGTTGCACTATCTTCTAATAGTTGTTTTAACTGATCTGCTGCCATTCGTTGTTCTCTTGT